>Ga0335069_10000174_pt1 | contig 111959 bp, 86 predicted proteins | sample Lox_Sample_11_FD_206714 | JGI IMG/M metagenome (GOLD analysis project Ga0335069, IMG submission 206714) | Soil microbial communities from Loxahatchee National Wildlife Refuge, Florida, United States - Lox_Sample_1.1 | ecosystem: Environmental > Terrestrial > Soil > Wetlands | place: USA...
GGCCATTCTAGCCTTAACTGCTTTTCTTTTCAGTAAGTTCTCGGGATCAAACCGATTCCGGTCGCACTCGAACGGAGTCGATGCGGGATTTGCGGGAGAGAGCAACACCATAAGCCAACCTATCAGCTATAACGCTTAACATAAAGCCTAATAATTGTCAAGTCATCGTAGCCAGCACGAAGACCTCTGGCGGTACGCAGTGGTGCCGATGGCGTTGACCGCCATGCGGCCTATGTTTTTGGCAGCTACGGCACGATTTCGGCTCTTGACGGTAGGCCGACGGGGAAAATCGCAGACGCCACCGAACCGGGGTCTGCGCCAGCCAGCCAACCGATGTGGGCGTGGACCACACCGGCCGCTGTAAGGGCGGACGGCGTCCGCACTGGGTCAGGGCAAGCCCTGCACGCGCCGGGTGCGACACCCGCGCCAGGGCCCCAGCCGCAAAGGCCGCCCAAGCGGTCAAGCAACAGATGGCCCTCGTAGCCACGCACCAATACGCTCTTGACCGTGAGCCCTTCCCAGCCCCGGCCAGTCGGTCACTGCGCGAGCTGCGTTCTCGGCAAGTACCGTCCGACACGGGCAAAATCCGTAGCGCCCGCTCATAATCTCAGTTAAGATGCGTTTGCGGGCCGTTCTTCGTTTCGGGGCGACTCACAACTCGAATTCGGATAGAGCCACTGAGCGCAGGAGGTTTTGCTGCATGTTCCGACCTCTGTCGAAAGAAACCGATCCGTCTGGCGGGGTCCCTTCGCTGCCGGAAAACCCGCGTGATGCGGGAGTGTCCCACCCGCCTCCACCCGACGGAGGGAAACTGATCGTCTTGACGGCGCCACTTACCGAGACCATTGATCACGCCGGTTATTTCGTTCAAATGGCGTTGGCTTCCCTCCCGGTCTGGATGGAATTTGTCATCAACAATCGCTATCCCGGTTGGCGGCAGCTCAAAAGCCATCCCGACGGCAGCGCCGTCTCCATGCCTGCCGGCGCGCGGCTGGTCGAGAAAGCCCTGCAGCGAGAGTTCAGCGAGCAGGATGTGGTTGCCTGTTATCCGGATGATCTCGACAAATTCCTGGGGCCTCGCACACGCGTGGTTGCCGTAACCACGCACAACCCGCTCGGGGTGACGTTCTCGGCAGGCGTCTACACGTCGATGTTTGGTTCTTCCAAGGAGCCCATCAACTCACGCTACGCCAAGATGCTGTTCGCGAAGATCAAGGCCAGCCCGTACCGCGAAAACTTCAAGGTGATCGTCGGGGGTTCCGGCGGGTGGCAGATTCGCGATACCGACAGCTACGACGCTCTGGGTGTCGATTGTGTTGTCGAAGGCCGGGCAGAATCGCCCGAATGCACCGCACTTTTCCACCGCGCGCTGCGTGGCGAAGCTCTGCCGCGCTACGCAACCGTGACGCATCCGACCGACCGCGAGGCCATCGTGGTGCCCGAGAAGCGCACCACATTCGGTGTCGTGGAAATGACCACGGGGTGCGGGCGCCGCTGCCAGTTCTGCGTGCCCGACCTCAATCCCCAAATCGACGTTCCCAAGGACAAGATCATGGCTGCCGTCCGGGGCAACGTCCGCGAGGGCAACCGGCAGATTTCGCTGGCGACCGAGGACATGTTTATCTGGGGCCAGGTGCGCACGGGCACACCCTTCTTCTTTCCCAATCGCGAGGCGCTGGTCGGCCTCTATTCGGATATTGTCTCGACGCCAGGGGTCGAACAGCACCTGCTGAGTCACGCCACCATGGCGCCGTTTGTAGTCGATCCCACGTTGATTCGAAGGCTTAGCGAAATCCTGCTCGACAAGAGCCCCATCAAGCTTCAGATGAGCAAGCATCCCGAGAAGCGTGCCCTCTCGCCGCTTATCGGACTCGAAACCGGCTCCGTGCGCATGGCAAAGCAGATCATGCCCAGCAAAGCCATACCCTTCTCCATGACAGATTGGCCCAGCGTAGTACTGGAGGGTTTGCGCATCGCCAACGAGAATAATTGGTTCCCGACCATGACCCTCATGGTGGGCAATCCCGGTGAGACGGATGAAGACTCCCAGGCGACGCTGGATCTGCTTTACGAGATCGAACGCCGGGGTCTATTTGCCATCCTGATACCTTCGATCTTTACGCCGCTCCACGACACGCGTATGCAAAAACAACGCGGCGTTACGGAGACGCGTAACCTCAGCCCCTTGCAGTGGCAAGTCATCATGAAGTGCTGGAAGATGGTATTAGGGCCGACCTCACAGACCTGGTGGGCGCCACTTCTCTGGCGTGTGGGCTCGCTCATCGTTTGGCTGTGGAAGCTGCGGCGCACCAACGGCCCCAACTTCACCTGGCCACTCGTCATGTTCTCCGGTGCGCTGTCCGAAAAGACTTTAGCGCGCATGGGGAAAATCTACTTGGGCAAGCCGCTCAAGACCAAGAGCCGGCGGGAGCTGATTGCCTCGTTGCGACCACAGTACTGGCAACACTTGCGCGCTGACAATGGCGACCTACCTGAAGGCTATGCGCCCCGCGCTCCGCGTGAGGCCGAGCCTGCCGCTCCCCATGCCTGGGCGTGAACGAGTGTTGCGGAAGAACCCGCGGTCCCTGAGGTAGCGGCGACTTCACGTCGCCATAACTGCAATCTCCGCGATCCCCGCGTGGCGGGATAAACCCGCCGCTACACGTTTTCCGCAGCCTGTGAAGCCCGGCGCTACGACGGCTTGGGAATACGTAAACGTATTTACAAAACGCAACACTAGCGACGTGAGGGCTCTCCTGGCGAGGCGGCACGCGCCTCGCCACGTACCGCGATCATCAGCGCGAAACCAACGACAGCAGCGGCCGAGAGTGTCAGCAGGGTCCATTGTGGGGAGTAACGAGCCAACGCCCCAGCCGTGGCGCCACCCACAGCACTTCCGAGGAATTGGAGGGTATTGTAGAGGCCCAGAGCGGTTCCGTAGGCGCTTTCCGGCGATGCCTTGCTGACCATGCTGGGCAGAATCGGCTCGAGTCCTGTGAATCCGATATAGAAAAGCGTGCCGGCAACCAGTACCGGCAGCAATCGCGTGGGGTCAAGTCCGGCGCGAGCGGGCGCAAAGAGAAGAACGGAGCTGGGAAGGAAAACCAGGTAGGCTAGCGCCGCCAGCGGCCGTGCCCAACCGCGGTCGGCTCCCTGCGAAAAGCCGAACATGGTGACGCCGCTGATCAACATCATGGGAAGCAGCAGCGTGTAGTACTGGGTCATCTTCACGTGGTGCTGGCCGGTGACGATGAGCGGAAAATGGAAGAAGAACGTCGCCATGAAGAAGTTCATCAGGAACCCACCGGCGGCGTAGGCGAGCAGAGGCGGATGTGCAACCACCTCGGATAGCGGCGCGGGTTCCTTGCCGCGCGAGGGTTCGTCCCGCAGGTAGCGCGCCAGAAGGAAGTCTGTGCCGAAACCCAAGGCCCCGGTCAGCCAAAACAGAAATGGCGTGCCGAAGATTCCCGCCAGGATCGGCCCCACAATGATGCCCACAGCAAAAGCCAGCCCAATAGGAATTCCCAGCACAGCCATGGCCGTCGAGCGCCGTTCCGCCTCGATGTAATCGGCCACAGTGGCAAAAGCCACCGAGACGATCGCTCCCCCACCCTGCACCAGCCGCCCGAAAATCAGCACACCAATCCGCCAAGAAGCGGGAAACCAGGGCGGCATCGCACAGAGAAACGCCCCCAGGCTGAACAATGACATCCCCAGCATCAGCACCTTGCGGCGCCCTATTCGGTCAGAGAGCCTTCCCAAGGGAATTTGCAGGATTGCCATGGTGAGGCCGTAAGCACCAAAAGCAAATCCCACGAGGAAACGCGATGACGTGAACTGCAATCCATAGAGCGTAAAGACCGGCAGGACAAGAAACAGCCCCAACATGCGCAGCCCGACAACGCTTGCCAAGGCTACGAGCATCTTCTTTTGCAGAGTTGTGAACGCCAGGCGCTTGCTGGGAGCTTTGGTCATGTGACGGGGGATATGAGTTTCAGTGTACTGCGTGGCCGCCGCTGGCTATGTTGGCACGACGCCGCTCTCGTAGTGCCGTGTCAACACGCACCACGCACTGCATGTTGTAAGTGCTTCCCTGATGATCTTGAAAACTACCCTGCTGCTTACCGTGCTTGCTACAAATCTACGAACTCAGCCTGGATTCGCCGGGGCAAGAGCCCTTTTTCGTAGCCGCGATCCATCAAAGCCTGAACGGCGGCGCGGCCTCGCGGGCCGTAATCGAGCGTCCATTCGTTCACATACATCGCCACGAAGCGGTCGGCCGTAGGCAAATCCAGCCCGCGCGCGAACTGCGCGGCGTAATTCAAGGCCTCTTCCCGATGGTCCAGCGAGTACTGCGTGCTCTGCTTCAACAAGCGGGCAATGGTGGTTAAGGTGCAACTGTCTAGCGAACGCCGGACCACGTTGCCTCCCAACGGCAACGGCAGTCCGGTTTCCTGGTACCACCACTCGCCGAGGTCGACGACCTTCTTAAGACCGGACGTCGCGTAAGTCAATTGCCCTTCGTGAATAGTTACCCCGGCATCGACCTTGCCCTGGGCGACGACGTCCAAAATCTGATCGAAAGGTGTAAACACCGGTTCGAAATCGCGCTGATAAAGCTGCAAGACCAGATAAGCGGTGGTCAGCTTTCCAGGTACAGCGACACGCTTGCCCTTTAGACCCTCCGGGCCCAAAGACCCACGCGCCACAACCAAAGGACCGTAACGGTCCCCGAAGCTCGCGCCAGACGGCAGCAGCAAGTAGCGGTCGGCCAGATGCGGATAGGCGTGAAAAGAGACGGCGGTGATATCGTAAACACCCTCCAAGGCCTTTTGGTTCAAGGTCTCAATATCCTGGAGGATGTGCGTGAATGCCAGGTTACCCGTCACGAGCTTCTTGGTCGCCAACCCATAGAACATGAAGGCGTCGTCAGAATCCGGGCTGTGAGCCAAACTTAAAGGAAGCGTACCCGGTTTTGACGTGTCAATTTGTTGAGAAGCAGATGCCATGTTTGGTCTGAGTCCTCTTGTCGACGGAGGAACCCATGCACGTGAGAATAACACGTTCATGGAACGGCGACAACGATTGGAAGGTTGCTTCCTTTCCGAAAACGTTACACAGGTGAAAGCTGAGACTTAGGATGTCGCGGCGGGCGTCGCGCTCCCCTGCCTCACCCGAATCGCGCGCTTCGCACGCAAGGCCTCCGCCGCCACATCTCCGTCGCGGTCGTGCGACAGACGGTCGAGTTGTTCCAGGCTACCCTGATCTCCGCTATACATCAGAACCGTGCACAGGCGCTTCCGCACTCCGGCGTCCGGGCTTTGCAGGAAAGGATAGAGTTTCGGCAGAAAAGCAGGATTCCGTGCCAGTTCGGTTAGGTAGGAACGGGCCACGTCTCCGCGGCTCTTGGTGCCGAGGTCGTCGATCATCGCACTCAAGTAGTCATACTTACCCAGAGCCGTGAACGCAAAATCCATGGCCAGCCGCACTTCATTGTCTTTCTCGACGCTGATGGCCTTGGAAAGCTCACCCTCACACTGAGGATCAGCCGCCCGCGCCAAGCCCTCGGCCGCAGCTTGCCTAATTTCCTTGTGCTCATCCCAGAGCGCCTTGGTAAACAAGGGCACCGAGACCTTGTCGCCTAGATAGGCCAGCCCTTCGATCGCCGCCGCTTTGTCCTTGGGATCGACAGCCGCTTCGTAAATTGATTGCAGCTTAGGCAGGGCTTCGTTGGTCCGCAAGATCCCCAGCGTGACGCACGTGTCGCGTTTCACATCCTTGTCAGGCGAGTCGAGCAGGTCCAGGAGCTTCGGGCCTGCGGACCGGTCCTTGATCTTGGCAAGCGAGTTGAGAGCCTCGCGCGAGAGATCCGTATCGGAGGAGTGCGCGGCCGCGATCAGGTCCGGCAAGGCAGACACCGCTGTGAGAATGCCCAGTCCCTTCGCCGCTTCCTGCGAGGCCTCGCTGGTGCGCGTGTCCTTCAGTGTGGCAACCAGAGCCGCAATGACGGTGGGGTCCACAACCATGCCGGGATCGATCTTGGTGTAGTTGGGCTCAAAGTGCCCCTTGACGCGTTTCACATTCTTCTTCATGAATCCCGTGAAACCGGTGCTTGGTCCGACGCCCGAGTAATATCCAACGAGCACCTGAATCGCCAGCACGCGCACATCCCCGTCCAAATCACGCGTGGCTTTGATCAGGGGAGGCAAAGCCTGCGGTTGGTGGAATTCTCCGAGCGCTAACACGACCTCACGACGCACCTTGGCGCTGGGATCGGAGAGAGCGCTGTCCAGGGCGGGGATCGTGCTGAGATCGCCTTGTTCGCCCAGGGCGTGTGCGGCCTTGGCACGTACGCTCTCGCTATGCCCTTCCTTCAAAAGCATCACGGAAGGATTGTTGGATGCGGCGGGCGCCGTCGCAGCCGGCGCCGGAGCAGGCGTTGTGGCTTGTCCGAACGCCGCCACGCTCCAGGCGGTCACCAGAACAACCAGAGCTACGCGGTTCGAAAGGTGTCTCATGATGCCTCGTGTAATTGATCTGCTAAGGGCTGGGAAGCCGCCCGTTGGCGCTGAGATGGTGCTTGGCCAGCGACGCCGACCCGCCGTCCTCACTATTCTCCGATGCAGAGAATGCCGGACCCGGTTTCCCCAGAGATAATCCAGAGCAGGGTGCGAAGCATAACACCTTTTTGTCCCCACCGGAAGCGCATGGTGCCAAGCATGGTGCCAAGCAACCGAAGATCACACAGCAAGCAACCTGAGCAATGGTAAACTACTCGGCTGCAAGGGAGGCAACGTTGAAATCACCGGAACTGCTGCATCACGTTGACGAGGCTGTACAACAAGCCAAGATAATTGACATTCACACGCATCTCTACCCGCCGCGCTTCCAGGATCTCTGTTTTTGGGGAATTGACGACCTGCTGATCTACCATTACCTGGTTGAGGAGTTATTCCGCTCGTCGCGTGTAACGCCCCGCGAGTTCTTCGCGCTCTCGAAGCCGCAGCAGGCCGACCTTATTTGGGACACGCTTTTTGTCAAGAACACGCCGCTCTCTGAGGCGGCCGCCGGCGTGGTGTCGGTGATGACGCGACTGGGTCTCGATCCTTGCCAGCCTGACCTCAAGCAAGCACGCGAATACTTTGCCTCGCTGGATGTCGAGCAGCACGTCCAGCACGTTCTCAGTCTGGCAGGGGTTTCCGATCTCGTGATGACGAACGATCCTTTCAATACGCAAGAGAGGGAGCTTTGGGAGAAGGATACTCCCTACCCGGAGAGCTTCCATACAGCCCTGCGCCTGGACCCCTTGTTAAATACCTGGAACGCGGCCGAGGCCGCCATGGCCGCCCAGGGCTACAATGTTTACGAACAGTTGTCGCCGGTCACCTTGGCGGAGATTCGCCGCTTTCTCGACCGCTGGATCGCGCGCTTGCACCCCGTCTATCTTGCCGCCTCCCTGCCTTTCAGTTTCAATTACCCGGATGAGACACCCCGCACGCTCCTGTTGCGTGAGGCCGTTTTCCCCACCTGCCGCGAACACCGTATTCCCTTTGCCATGATGATCGGGGTAGCGCGAGGTGTGAATCCCGAGATCGGCGAGGCCGGCGACAGCCTGGGTTACGCCGAACCGACGGCCGTCGAGCGCATCGCCCGTGAGAATCCTCAAGTCCGCTTACTGGTCACCATGCTGGCCCGCGAGAACCAACATGCTCTGTGCGTCGCGGCGCGCAAGTTCAGCAACCTGATGCCCTTCGGCTGCTGGTGGTTCTTGAACAACCCCTCGATAGTGGCGGAAATCACTCGCGAGCGGCTGGAGTTGCTGGGAACCAGCTTCATTCCCCAACACTCGGATGCGCGCATTCTCGAGCAACTCATCTACAAGTGGGCACACTCACGCCGGACCATCGCGCAAGCGCTAAGCGAGTCTTATCAGCACTTGGTGGATGACGGCTATCCGCTGACGCGGGAGCAGATCAACCGCGATGTGGAAAGGCTCTTCTCCGGAAACTTCCGGAGTTGGGCGAAGCTCTCCCTGCCTTCCACATAGATAGTAGGATTGAGTTCCGGCTGCCCGCGATCCGCCACCGCGCCACCCCGCGGAGGCCTAGCGCAACTTCCGGTGGTGGCGCCACTCATCAATGAACACTTCCAGGTTGTGCCAGGTGCGCGGCGCGTCCACCGTAATGTTGTCCACGGGAGAGAGGATGAAGCCTTCAGGGCCGAGGGTGGTCAAGGCTTGGCGGACGGCTGTGCGGACTTCCGCTTCGCTCCCCATCTCGACCGTAACGGCGCCTGAGACGCCTCCCCAGAGGCAAATACGTCCCGCTGTCTGGTTTCTGAACACCTCCAGGTCGGTGTGAGTTCCCTGCACGGGATCAATACCGATAAGCACGTCGATTCCCGCCTCCAGATAGTCGCAAACGAGCGGTTGAATACCACTCGAACAGATGTAGCCGAACAAGGCGCCGTGCTGATGGGCCAGGGCGGCATCGCGCTTCAGATGAGGGAGGACCAACTTCCGATAGAACTTGGGCGAAAGGAAATCGCATCCCTCATACCAGGCCCGATAGATGAACAGGTCCACCTTTCCTTCTAGGACCACAGCCATGCGTTGCTGATTCCATTGATGGATGATTTCCAGAAGCTCTTCGACAAACGCCGGCTGGTCGTGTTCGAGCAGCATCAGGTTCTCAAAACCGCAGAGCCAGTCGGCCATATCGACGCCTACACCCCAGCCGCCCGCCAGCAGCACTCCTTGCTCCTTCGCAAAGGCGTGCGCCTGGGCACTTTCAGCCTGAAAGCGTTCCACGTCGTCCGGCTGGGGAGGCGTGAGCAAATAGCGCAGGGCGGCGAGCTGGCCCTCCTCGCCGGTGATCAGCGGCTTGATGGCGCGAGGCACCTGGTAATCGTCCACGAAGGGGATGTGATCGCCGTGCGGCCAGTCGTCCGAGAGACGAACACTCGTCCTGAGCTTTCCCGCTGGCGTGATGTAATCCTTGTGCAGGACAGCGTGCTCGCCGCGCTGCTCTTCGCGTACCTCGTGCATCTCGACGGCAGGATCGAACCGCGCGGGCAGACCTCGCAGCTCCGGATGGTCGGGACGCTGGGGACGGGACAGCGTGGGAATGAAGAGAAACGGATCCAGGCCCATCGCCCGTTCCGCTCTGGCAAGCTCGTAGAAATTTTCCTGGCAGCGCCGGCGCAATGCCGTAAAGCTCATGAAGCTGCACGGGACATAATCAGGCGCCTGGTGACGCAAGGCGCACAATAGGCGCTCCCTCGAAGTCATCGCTGCCATCTCGGTTTCTCCTTGTATCGGTTCGGTAAAGGTTACTGAAGCAACGTCAGGCCGCGCGGCCGGGCGCCGTTGGCTCACCTCAGGCCCGGTGCCCCGCCGCTGTTTCACTTGGGAGATTGCCAATTATAGCTGGCCAGCACCTTCCCGTCATGACCGATGAGTGCCAGCGCGGCACGCCCGGACTCCAAGCGTGTAGAGAATTCCTTGCCGCTGGCTGCATCGCGGAAGCGCATGCCACCAGCGGCCGAAGACTCGGAAGTCAGCACATAGAGCGTTGAGTCGGCAAACTCTGTTGGGCAAATCAGCACGCCGGGGTCATCGCTGCCTGTCGAATACGCTCGTCCGGCGCCCGCGCGCTCGATTGCGGTGCGATAGACTTGACCCAGGGCCGCAAGGTTATCACTCAGTTCCAGGGGCAAAGCAAAATAGAGGATTCTTCCCTTCCCAACCTCGATCTCGGCCGCAGACTTTGTCGACGCGAGAACCCCTCTCTCAAGAAACGTGGTGCCCTCTCCTCCGAAAGTGAACCAGGCACGGCCACCGGGCCACTCGACCTCATTCTCGCGAGTATCAAGATAGCCCGGCCGGTAGTCGAGACCCAACTCCTTGGCGCGAGCTGTCGGGTGGAAGTGCTCGTCGGCATCAAACCTGCCCGTCACCAGCAGCGTCGAGCCGGCGCGGACTCTTTCCAAGATGGCTTGCCACGCCTTTTCGGAAAGAACCCAGGGCGCGGGAAGCAAGATGAGTTTAGGCTGGCCGAGTGCCGCGATCTGGTACTCGCCTACGACGTAGGCCGTGGCGCGAGCCCGCTGGTAGAGGGCACGAACGCAGTTTTGCTGCGCCGTGAGTGCAACGGGGTTGAAAATCGAAAGCTGAAGCGACTGCGGCAGCACAATGGCAATGTCCGGCGTCTTAAGCCCTGTGGCGTGCGGCGCGGCCGCCTTGGCGAACTCGCCCATCTGCCTCATCATCTCTTCCCACGTTTTGTTTGACCCGTCGCTGCGCTTAATCCCAAAGTCGCCGCCCACTCCCCATTCCCATTGCAGGGCGCCGGAATTGGCCGCCGCAAAGCCTAAGGCCCATTTCCGCTCGACGAGACCGAAAGCCGTTAGCTCGTCCAGGCGCTGGCCGCCGTCGGGCCGCCCGACGGGCTGATATCCCGTCTCGCCGACGAAGTTCGGCACACCGGGCCGTTTGGCCGCGACCGAATCCCACAGCAGCGCATCGTCACGCCAGTACGTGTGGTTCACCGTAAAGTCCACACCCGCGTCCGCGAAAAACTGATTTAGAACTCGGTCGCTTACGCCACCCTCGTCCTGCCCCACGTCGATCAACTGCCGGCTGCCTGTCGAGCGAATAGCCTTGACCATCTCCGCGACCCAACGGCGGAACATTTCCTGAGCAAATAGGTTGTAATCCACGGCCCGCACCAAGCGCGGGTTGCCGTAGCGCTGCATGGCCAGGTCCTCGCCTGCCGGCAATGGCACGTTGTCGAAACTCCCCAGTTCCCCTGGCATGACGTCCCAGGCTGCGGCCAGCCGGTCCACCGAACCGTAGTGTTCACGCAGCCAGGTGTGCCACGCCGCCACTTCCGTCGGGTCGTTGTTTGGCGTGTTGCCTCGCCAGAGGTGTTGCGGATTCGAGAAGCTTGGTTCGTTGATCAAGTCCCAACTCAGGTGCGGCACATCGTGAAATCGCCGGACCACCGACAGCACGTAATTCTGCTGTGCGCGCAGAGCCACGGGATCGGTGTATGGATTGCTTCCCGGACCCCGCACGAGTGACTCTTCGCCCGGGTGACGCATGACCGTCTGCGGATCAAAGGCATAGAAGGTGAAGTTGACGTGAATGTGGTACCGTGCCGCGGACAGCAGAAACGCCTCCACATTGCGCAGGAAGCGCTCCTTCGCCTGGCCCGTGTCGCCGTCAAATATCTCCAGGTGATTGTTCCACACGCCGGTGCGGATGAACGTGACGCCGTGTTGCTCCATCTCGGCGAAGTCGTGCTCCCACACATAGGCATTGCCTGCGCCATGGAATCCCCATCCATAGTGCTCGGTTGTAAAGTAGTTCGTGCCGAAAGGAAAGAACGGAGTCCCGTCCCTCGTGAGGAAATCACCCTTCACACCATACGTGGACCCGGAATGCAGTAGCTTGGGGTCACGCACCCAGAAGCCGGTCTGGTAGAACTCGCGTGCCTTGCCTGCATCTTCGTAAGTGCCGCGCACTTCGTAAAAGCCCGGCGTGAGCTGCTTCTGGAAGGCCACGGCCTGGGCCACGGAATCACCGCTGCAGGAGATCTGTTCTGTAGCCAGAAGCTCGCTTTCGTTCCGCAACTCAAGCCGGACGGCTCCCGACTGCGGCCGGCCCTCGCGCTGCTCGCGAGCGTTCGCCAGACGCACAACAAGCTGCGGGATTTCGCCTGCCGCGAGCGTAGCATGCTGCATTTCAAGGCGGAATTCCGTCGCGCCTTGCAGAGCATAGTCCGCCGCCTGATGGATGACCGCCAGTGCGTCTGGCGAGGACCAGTATGCCGGTTCAGGATCAAAGCCCAGCGCGACAACCCGCGCCCCGCGCCGCGCGCCCTCTTCACTCTGGAAGTCAATGGCCACGACCGGTGCGGCAACCCGTTCAGAGGCGGCATTAATCAGATAACCCAGGCCGTGGTCGCGCCCTTCCAGAACAAAAATGCGCCGCGCGTGCACGTCGCCTCCTGTGAGGGTTGCATCCTTCCAAAGAAATTTCGTGGGCCCGCTCAGCGGCGCTTCGTACGTGTGCTCGATGCCGATATCCCGCGCGTAAGCACCTGATTCCCCCTCTGCGGCGAACCCCGCGGCCGTGCGGACCACGGGAATCATGAAAGCGCGCCCCCCCAAAACAAGCAGGCTTTTGCCTGCGTCGAGGTGCCGCTGGATGGCTGGCCAAGCATCGCGCGGCACGGCGGACCCGTAAGGGAGAACCAGAAGATCGGCGTCGCGCAACGCTTCCGGCTTATTCAATTCGTCCAGGGTTAGAAAGACAGGCTGCCAAGCCGCAAGCGACTGCTCCAGGCTTTGGCGAGGGACAGGCTGGCTCTCCACAGTCGGAAAGCCTTCCTGCGAGAAAACCATAACCTTCCCGTAGGCTGTGGCGACGGTCAGCGACAGCAGCAAGACACCGCGTAGGATGTTGTACATCGGAGCTCCCCCTTGGAGATGCAGTTCAGGGCTGGCCGTGACCGCGACGGTTTCATGCCCGCCGGAAAGACGCATTCTAGACATCAGCACGGCGAAAGACAATATCGCAACTGATGATCGCAACTGATGAACCTCGGAGGGCAAACCGGAAAACAAACAGCGCCCGAGACGGAGCCCAAGCTACCGCACAGGTGAGGTGACAGAGGCATGGAGAGTAAATGTCAAATCTCTCACTTTTCCGCTTGACATGGGCCGTCTTAAGTGATTAGTCTGGCCCCGCAGATGTACTAATAACCCGTCCGCAAGAGGGGGGCGCTCCACCAGCGGCTAGCTCGACGGGTTTGCTACACTCCTTCACCCGCTCTCCTTCTCCTAGGTAGTCAACTGTTCCTTGTGACTTCTGTTTGTGCTCCGGGCGTCGGGTACTTTCAGGAGGTTTCTTCGATGTACATAATCAATCGGGGGACAAGGAGTAGTGTACCTCGTTGGCTACGGCCTTGCCTCCTTGCGATTTGTCTCCTCGTAGGCGTTGCCACCGCAACCTTGGCGCAGGTTACCTCAGGCTCCTTGACGGGCGTCGTTGCTGACCCGACGGGGGCCGTGGTGCCAGGCGCCAAGGTCACGTTAACGGACGTGAACAAGGGCTACACCTACCCTGTGACTACGGACTCCGTCGGCCGCTACGTGATCCCGAACTTACTGCCTAGCACGTACAAGCTAACCGTGGACGCGCCAGGCTTCAGGACTTTCGCGCGGGATGGGATCGTTGTGGACGTTGGCGCCAGGGTAGCTGTGGACGTGCATTTAGAAGTAGGAGCTTCTGCCCAAACCGTGGAGGTGGTCGGGGCAGCTCCGATTCTCTCAACCCAGGACTCCGTGACCGGGCAAGAAGTGGACCGAGCCTTGATCAATGATCTTCCCTTGGTGGGTCGCGCTGTCTTCGACTTGGCGTTCATGGCTCCCGGTGTCCTTCAGGCGCCGAACGCCACTTTCGGTCCTTCGAACGGCGGTAACAACTTCGTGTCCAACGGCGGACGGAACGCCACAGCAGAAGTGTTGATCGACGGTGTGGCCGCCACCAGCTACGAGCCCAACACCGCCATTAACACTCTGCTCTACACGCCTTCCGTGGATGCCGTGCAGGAATTCAAGATCCAGCAGAACAACTACACGGCGGAGGAAGGCTTCACGGGCAACACTTACATCAACATGGTGCTCCGCTCAGGAACTAACGCCTATCACGGCAGCGTGTACGAGTTCCTGCGCAACGACAAACTGGACGCCAACAACTGGTTCACTAATCAGTCAGGGGGCAAGATTCCTCCCCTGCGGCGCAACCAGTACGGCCTTACATTCGGCGGTCCCATCAAGAAGGACAAGACCTTCTTCTTCGTGGACTGGGACGGCACACGCGAACATTCCGGCACGACTCATAACGCCGGCATCCCGGACGCCGCCGAAAAGGGCGGGGACTTCGGGGAACTGTGTGCGCGCAAGGGCGGATCGTTTGACGAGAGCGGATTCTGCTCCGAACCGGACGGCCAACTTTGGGATCCCTACTCCGGGACACACGTTGCCGGAACCGGGCGCGTGCTGCACACGCGCATCCCGTTCAACAACCTCGCCACGTTCACAAGCGCCGGCAATCCGAACCTAAATGGAACCCAGTACCAGCTTGCCGCTGTAGCCGGCAACCTCATGGACCCGGTGGCAGCGAAGATGATTCAGTATTATCCGGCCCCCAACGTCAACGTGGGGACTGCGGCGTACGACCCGTACAACAACTGGTCCTCATCAGGAATCAACGTCAATACCAATGACCAGTTCGACGTCCGGATCGATCAGCGATTCTCCGAGAAAACCAGCTTCAACGCCCGCTACTCTCACGCGCAGGGGACCTATCACGGCGCAAACTGTTTTGGGACCGCGCTTGACCCCTGCACCCAAGGTCCGGGCGTAGGTGGGTCACGGTCGGCCGCGCTCAGCATGAACCACACGTTCAGCCCAAACACCTTGCTGAACGTATCATTAGGCTATACCCGGGGCCTCTCGGACACGAAAGGAATCGCTCAGGACTTCCCCGACTTCAACCCGATAACCACGCTGGGCCTTCCCTCCTACATGCTCGATTCAGGGACCATCGCCTCGCCCGTGGTCTATATCTATGGCGGCTATGCCCAAGCTTCGGGTGAAGCACTGGGCGCGCAGGCCTGGTCGGTGTATAAGAACGGTAACCAGGTTTACCACCTACTCGCTACTCTCACTCACGTGAGGGGTCGACACGAACTGAAGTTCGGCGGCGAGTGGCGCGTGAACCAGATGAACTGGTACCAAGTGGGAGTTCCCGAAGGCACGTATATCTACGATTTCAACGGAACTTCCGAACTTCCCACGGGCGGTAGCGGCGGGGACGCCTTGGCCAGCTTCCTCACCGGCGTAGGCTCACCCAGCACCTGGGGTGAATATGAAATTGCCTCTCACTTCAGCACGCAGAACTACCGTTGGGGCGGATTCATCCAGGACAACTGGCGCGCCACTGATAAGCTCACCATCAACGCCGGCCTACGCTACGACCTGGAAATTCCGCGCACCGAGCGTTACAACCGCGGCTCCTGGCTCGATCCCAACCAGTCACTCTCGATCCAGCCCGCCGCCGTGGACGCTGCCACTTGGCCCGCAGCTCTGGGATCTGTTCCCGACGTGACCCATCCGATGGGTGGCTTGGTTTTCCTGAGTTCCAACCAGCGCCATCCCGTGGACACCTACTACAAAGACCTGGGACCGCGGGTGAGCGTGGCCTACCGGGTCCGCAGCAATTCCGTGCTCCGTGCGGGGTACGGCCTCTTCTATGACCCCACCCAATGGGGCACGACGGGGGCTGGGCCGGTCGGCGGCGAAGGCTTCTCAGCCGTCACAAACTGGAACGTCACCATGAATGGCGACGGCTATACACCTTGGGGACGCTTGAGTGATCCCTTCCCGGGTGGGCCGCTGCTTCCCACAGGGTCTTCTCTGGGTAACCTTACCAACCTTGGCGCTGGCATAACCGAGCCGTTCCGCAATGCGAATATCCCACCCTACACCCAGACGTGGAGCGCCGGATTCCAGCACCAACTGGCCGGTAACTGGCTGATCGACGTGAACTACATTGGCACCAAGGGTACGCATCTCTACTACCACTCGGCAGGCTGCCTGGACTGTTTCGGGACTTGGGTTGAGAAGGAAGCCACCGACACGGCCCTACGCGAGGCACTAGGTACGTACGTTGCCAATCCTTATTACGGGGTTATCACCACACCGGGTTCTGGGATGACCGGCGCCACAATTTCGGCCGATCAACTCATTAAACCCTACCCGCAGTTCTCGGGGGTTAATGCACCCAATCCCCCAGTGGCGAATTCCATTTACAACGCCTTCCAGTTAAAGCTGGAGAAACGCATGTCGAATGGGCTGGAGGTACTCATCACCTACACCAACTCCAAGTCCATCGATGACGCGTCCGTTTCCACCAGCACGGAATGGCTGGGTGGGTTCGGTCAACTGCGCGACCCCAATAACCTGAAACTCGAGCGCTCCCTTTCCGAATGGGATATTCCGCAAGTGCTGCAAATTGGTTACCTGTACCAACTCCCCTTCGGGAAAGGCAAGCGCTGGGGCGGCAGTTGGAATTCCGTCGTGAACGGCTTCCTGGGTGGCTGGCAAACCAACGGTATCTGGCGTTTCGACAATGGCCAGCCCATCCATCTCAGCCTGAGCGGTGGACAGAGCATCGATACTTACGGCAGCCAGGGCCCCAACCAGACGGGTTCCCTCACTGTCAATCCGAAATCGAAGTGGTTCACCGATGGCTACTTTGCCAACGCTGATTCGGTGCTGTCGGTTCCACCGGAGTATACAATCAGCACCGCTCCCCGGATGGAACCCAATACGCGTCTGCCTGGAACCAGAACCGCCGCGCTTTCTTTGTTCAAGGAGATTTCCCTGAACAAGATGCGCGAAGGTTCCAAGCTGGAATTCCGGCTGGAGAGCTTTAATGCCCTTAACCACCCGCAATTTGGCAATATCGCGACCGCCTACGCGGCGGGCGGTTTCGGAAACGTCCAGAGCCAGGTCAATACACCACGAGAAGTTCAATTGGCTCTGAAGCTCTATTTCTAAAGTCGCTCGGCCAGGGCGCGAGACCAAACGCTCCGACTGGCTGTAGGTCGTAGGAATTTCCGGGGAGGGGCTGGTTCCCCTCCCCTTTTTTGTTTGTGGCCCTTGTGGGCCGGCTTACCGGAGATGCAGAATAGGGCAGCCGGGGTTGACCGCGACCGCAGTCACAGCTCTGGCGCCGTCTCGGCCTATGCGTTCTACGACTCGCATCCTCGCCGTCATTGTCACGCTGCTCCTTCCTCCCTCTGGACTCAACGCCGCGACCCTGCGAAACGAAGTACCGCGCAGCGTGCTCCAACAGGCCGCGACGGAATTCCGGGCGGGCCAGATTGCGCAAGCCGAGCAGACGTTACGCGCCGCTCTGGAGCAAGCGCCCCAGGACCCGGGCGGCCTAAGCCTGCTGGGCGTCGTCCTCGACGCCCAAAAACGGTACGACGAGGCAGAGAAGGTTTATCAAGAAGCCTTAGCCTTCGCCCCCAACTCGCCCGGCATCCTCAACAACCTGGGAAATCACTACCTTGCCCAAGACAAGACCGACCGGGCGCGGGCAGCGTTTCTGAAGGTTGTCGCAGCCGAACCACTCCATCCTAATGCCAACCTGCAACTCGCCCAGCTCAGTGTCGACGCCCGGCAGGGCGCAGCAGCGCTCAAATATCTGGACCGCTTGCGGCTCGACAGTCGAGCCTCGCCTCCGTTAGAGATTCTGCGCGCGCGGGCGCTTAAGCTGACAGGTCAGAACAAGGCCGCCGCAAGTCTCCTGACAGAAGTCGAAGCCAAGTCCGGCAACGACCCGCGGGTGGTCTTTTCAGTTGGTGTCACCTTCGCAGAGTGGCACCGCTTTGCCGATGCGGAGAACGCCTTCGCTCGCGCTGCCGATATTGACCCCACGAACTTCGATATTCTCTATAACCTCGGTCTTGCCGCGCAGCATGCCGGGCATCTCGGGCGCGCCACCGAAATCTACCGCACGGCCCTCCAGCAACACCCCGACGACGCCGACTGCCTCTTCAACCTCGCGACGATTTACATTCAGACGGGTCACGCCGCTGAGGCGATCGTGCCGCTGATGCAGGCCCATAGGGCGGCGCCCGCGCGCCCCGAAATCCTTCTTGCGCTGGCGCAAACCAGCCAGGACATCGGCTTTTATGGTGACGCAGCTACCGCCCTCGACGAATACCTCAAACTGAAACCCCAGGACGACGTCGCCCGCCGCGAACGAGGGTTCTGTCTGATTCGCTCGAAGAGTCTGGATCAGGGCATCGCGGACCTCCGCTGGTACGTACAGAAGCATCCCAAAGACGCGCGGGGACTGTACGAGTTGGCCATCGCGGAGACGGCGCGAGAGCCCGACAAGGCGCCTCAGCACCTCGACCAGGCGCTGGCCCTTGATCCTAAGCTTGACGCCGCCCGTTACTCTCGGGCGGTCCTGTATTACGAAAAGGGGAGAACCGAAGAGTCGATTGCGGATCTCAAGCTGGTGTTGTCGAGGCAGCCGGACGATTTCCGGTCGCTTGATGCCCTCGCGCAGGACTACATGCGCTTAGAGCGGTACCCCGAAGCGTTTGAGGGGCTGGAACGGGCCTACAAACTATCACCCAAGGACCCCAAAGTTCTCACTCACTATGGTCGAGTTCTCGCGCGTTTGGGCCGCACGGAAGAGGCGGAACAGATCATGGCCCAATTCCGAGCACTCAGCCCGGAGGAGGGGGGCCGCAGGCCGAACGGGGGCCTGTTTGACTACCTTAATCTCTCGCCCGAGCAGCAATCCGCGAAGTACATGGATAATCTCCAGCGCAACATCACCATCCGGCCGAGCGACCCGAACCTACGTGTGCAACTGGGCAAGGCGTACCTCCAGCAGGGGAAGCCTGAGCAGGCAATCGAAGCCTTTCGCGAGGCTAGGAAACTCACTCCTGACCCTGATATCACTGTCGCGTGCGCCAGGTCCCTCTTCGAGGCCGCGCAGTATAACGCCTCGCGGGAATTCCTGGAACCGGCCGTCGCGGCCAACCCTTCCGCGGCTGACCTTCGCCTGGATCTTGTCATCGCCTTGTTCCATTCCGCGGGCCCCGAGGAGGCCCTGAAACTCTTGGACCAAACTCCACCCGAGCAGCGCAAAGGGGACTACTTCCTGTTGCGCGCCCAAGTCCTGGACGCTCTGAACAAGTACGACGAAGCCGTCAATGCCCTCAATCAGGGCTTCACCACAGCTCCTACCCGACCGGATCTGTATTTCCAGGGCGCGCTGTTTCTGATCAAGCACGAGCAGTACAAACAAGCTATCCGCTTTCTGGAGCAGGCCAACAAGGCCATTCCCGACTCCCCCGAGCTTCAACTGCTCGAGGCCATGGCCTACGAGTTGGTCCGAGACCACGACAATACCCTGCGAGTACTCGACGGCATCGAGTCCCGCTGGCCCGAGTGGTCGCTGCCCTATATGGTTCAAGGCATTACCCTGGCCATCCGCCTTCGCTCCCAAGAAGCCAAACCGGTGCTTGAAAACGCGATCACGCTCGGCGCCGACAATGGCATCAGCAACTACTACCTGGCGCTCGTCATCGTAAACAGCACACCCGAAAAAGTCGATGAGGCCTACAGCGCCATTTCCAAGGCGCTGAAGATGACCCCGGACGATGTCTATGTGCAGTCCCTGGCCGGCAAGATTGACTATCTGCGCAAGGATTACCCTTCGGCGTTGAATCATCTGAACGCTGCTCTGCGCTTGTGGCCGGAGATGTCGGAAGCTCACCAGACCCTGGCGGGAGTCTATAGGGCGATGGGAGAAAAGGAAAAGTCGGTCGCGGAACTACAGGAGATACTGCGCATCAAGCGGGCCAACCCCACAGCGGACCAAACGCCACCATTCCCCATGGAAAAGCTCCTGTTTTCCGTGGGGACCCCTGCGCACCCCTGAACGTAAGCCCTCGCACCGTAGGGGCGCACACGCGGGTGCGCCCTCTCCCGCAAGGCGGGAGGACCGGGCAGACACGTAGGTCTGCCCCTACGGCAAAAGGCCATGCCGCCGGTATCCGTCACCGAATCATGGATTCTTGGCCTTCTCAAACTCCGCCTGGGCCTTTTCCTGAAGTCCCAAGGCAGCGTACGCGCGGCCGAGTTGGTAATGAGCCCTGGCCATCTTGGGAACGATCTCGACGGCGCGCTTCAGTTCTTCGACCGCGTCCCGAGGGCGATTCAGGAACAGATAGAGTTCACCCAGGGCCTCGTGGGCATCCGCATAGTCTGGCAGGATTTCGACTGCCTGCTGGAAGGCTTGAATGGCCGCTTCGGGCTGTTTCCGGCGCGTGTAGACGACGCCCAGATTGTAGGCTGCGGCGAAACTCCGGGGATCAAGATCGAGCGCATTTCGAAAAGAATTCTCTGCCGCGCCCAGGTCGCCCGCCGTCAGCCTGCATACGCCCAGGTAATAGGCGGCCATGCTGTTCTTAGGGTCGAGCTCCAGCGTGGATTGAAAATAGGATGCCGCACGGGGAAAGTCGCTCAGGTGATAGTAATCGCGCGCCATCAGGAAGCGGATGGCACGCGAGCGCGGCTCGGTCTTTTCCGCCGCCGCCAGCTTGCGCAGCGACTCCGCATATCGCCCCTTCTGATCGTCCGCGAGCGCTGCCGACACCAACTCGTAGACCTGAATGCGATCCTTCGGGTCAACGAGCGCCTTGCCCGTGGCGTCGGCAATACTCCCCGGCGACACCGCAACGTATCCGAGTGACCGTAGGCTTTCGAGCAAAGCGGGATCGGTGGGCGCACCTTGGGGCGCCGTTCCTCCCGCCGCGGGCGTGTAGCGCGAGACGAGGGTTTCCAAGCGGTTGCGCATCTCATTTGCCAGCGCCTGCTGCTTGCCGATGAGATTGTCCAACTCCTTGGGGTCGGTGCGCGTGTCGTAGAGCTCCGGCCGCGTGGTTTGGATATACTTGAGGCCTCGCCACTGGAGGCTCCGCAGATAGTTCCAACCGAAGTGGAGCAGCGGCGGGTAGCTTTCCGCGTAGATGTTTGACCGGCTCTCGGACGGGCGCCCCACCACCAGATTCAGCAGGCTGCGGCCTTCCACACTGCGAGGAATCGGTATTCTCAGCGCTTGCAGAATGGTGGGCATCACATCTACCAGCGAGACCTCATCCTGAACAACGCGCGGCGCGGCCCCCGGCACCTTGATAATCAAGGGGACATGCAGCGTCGAGTTGTAAATGAAAAAACCGTGGGTCGATTCCCCGTGTTCTCCCAGGCCTTCGCCGTGATCGGCCGCGAGTGCCACCAGCGAATTTGTCGCGAGCCCGCGCTGCGAGAGCGCTGCCAGCAGGCGTCCCACCTGAGTGTCGGCAAACGCAATCTCGCCGTCGTAAGGACGCGTGCGATAGCGGCTGGCGTAAGGCTCGGGTGGCTCATACGGAGCGTGGGCGTCGTACAGGTGGACCCAGCAGAACAGCGGCCGCTGCCCCGCCCGGCCAAGCCACTTCAACGCCTCGTTCACTACCTGATCGCCAGGACGCTTCACCGCATCGAGGTGCACTTCTTCCCCAGCGCGAAGATCGAAGTGGTCGTAGTAGGTATCGAAGCCCCGGTTTAGGCCGAAACGCGAGTCCAGCACCGGCGCGCCGATAAAGGCCGCCGTCTGGTACCCCGCATCGCGCAGCACCTTGGCCAGCGTTACAACACTGGTGGGCACGCGATTCCCGCTGAAATCGTGTACGCCCGTCGAGAGCGGAAATGCTCCGGTGAGCAGTGCCGTGTGGGCAGGCAAGGTGATGGGAACCGGAGTGAACGCCTGCGTGAACCGCACTCCCCTGCGCGCCAGTTGGTCGATGTTGGGAGTTGAGGCCGAAGCGTAGCCGTAGCAACCCAGGTGGTCTGCCCGGACCGTGTCGAGGGTGACCAATAGCACACTGGGCCGCGTCTGTTGCGCCGCGGCAACCTGTGGCCTGAGTACCGCAAGTGCGAGGCCCACAGAAACGAGCCACCGGAATCCGTTGCGTCGAACTCGCCCCATAGAACCCTGCATCTTATGGCTAGAATGCACCGCGCGGCAAGCCACTCCTCGCGAAATCCACGGACAGAATTCCCCGGCAACTGTCGTAAACCGCCGGTAGAGGGAGCCAAAAATCTCCGGGGCACACGACAGCGTGCCGCTGCGCCTCAACTCAATGCACCCGCGCGGCCTAGGGGCAGACGGCGCCCGGCCTGGGCAAGCGCCGCTTGCCCCTGCGTTCGGGCTAGCGGCCTGTCCGTTATCGACGGATTAGGGCAACTAATGCCGATTTCCAAACAGCGTGACGCGGGTACCAACAGGGCGGGTGTATAGCCCGCTACGGCAGCCGCATCCCGCCGCCAGCTCAGGACAGGCTTGCCTCCGAGTGTTTCAGCAATCTCTGATACCCGGCGCTGTTCTTCCCCAAGAATACACCCAATTGCGGCGGCGACTTGACACTACGGTTACTGTATGATATATAAATTTGCCAAGGAGTTCCGCCACCCCGTGACACCTTTAGTGGGTTGATGGCGGCCCCTCGAAGCGAGGCTTGGGAGCCAGTAAATTGCTGCGGTCTCCAACGATGTTTATGAAAAGAAAGGCGCTCATCCACAACACGACACATTGTCATGGCGTGCAACCTGCTGAAAATAAACGGCGAAATCTCTGAAATCTCGAATGCCTCACAGTTAAAATTACGGATAGTCCTACGATGTGTATGAAAACGAACAACTTATTTCTGACTTTTTGACAAGTCCAACGATGTGTATGAAAATAAGGAACTTAACAATTGCCTGTCCAACGATGTTATTGAAAATACAGCAACTTAGCCACATCGACAGCATCTGATTTTGGCCCCGCTCGGCCAGCCGGACATCAGCACGATTCCTCCTTTCCGGCTTGGCCGATACATTTCCAGGTTTCACACGAACAGTCGGCTGACCTGCCGCCCCGCATCGGCTGGCGAGCTTTATTCGATAAGCCCTTGGCTTCCGTGCCTGCAGTGGCCGGGATTTCTCACCGTCTTGGAAAGGGTGGGACTTCAGCCCCGCTGTTAGGCCGCTCCCGTGATGTTCCGCTGGTTCCGCGCCACGATGGCGGCAGGGCTGAATCCCTGCCCTTCCACTAGCGTGCGAAAGTGGTGGAAAATCCAGGTTAGGCCACACGGGAAAATCGCTGGGCGCTCTTAACTGACGTGCTATAATCCGCCAATAGTGAGGATTGCCATTATCCTCATCAGCCCACACGAGCTCGGGGGGCAAGCTGGAAAGGAACTCATGCCCATAGATAACTACGAAAAGATTTGGCACAACGGAAAGTTTATTCCCTGGTCCGAAGCGACGGTGCACGTGGCAGCCCACGTGATCCATTATGCGTCCTGTGTATTCGAGGGGATTCGATGCTACGAAACGCCCCAGGGGCCTGCCATCTTCCGCCTCAAGGAGCACACTGATCGGCTCGTCAACTCGGCCAAGATCTACCGCATGGAGCCATCGTACACGCGGGAGCAGTTGGCCCAAGCCATGGTCGAACTCGTGCGCGTGAACCACGCGCCGCACGCCTACATCCGCCCGGCGATATTCCGCGGCCTCGGGGAGTTGGGAGTCAATCCTCTCCATAACCCCATCGACGTTTACCTGCTGGCCTGGGCGTGGGGAAAGTACCTTGGCGACGAGGCGCTCCGCAAGGGCGTCGATGTGTGCGTCTCCTCCTGGCACCGGATCGCGCCGAACACTCTGCCCGCCATGGCCAAATCCGCCGCGAATTACATGAACGCGCAACTGATCAAGATGGAAGCCATCACGAACGGCTACACGGAAGGCATCTCGCTCGACACCAGCGGCCACGTCAGCGAGGGCAGCGGCGAGAATATCTTTGTTGTGCGGGACGGCCAGATATTCACTCCGCCCCTGGCGTCGTCCGTGCTGCCCGGCATTACGCGCGACTCGGTCATTACGCTCGCCCGTGAACTCGGTTACACCGTCCACGAGCGGGACCTCGCCCGCGAAATGCTCTACATCGCCGATGAGGTCTTCTTTGCCGGCACGGCTGCGGAGATTACCCCGATTCGCTCGATCGACCGCATCGTGGTGGGCAAAGGCCAACCCGGTCCCGTCACCCTCGCCCTGCAGGAGCGCTTCCTGGCCATCGCGCAGGGCCGGGCCGAGGACCCATACGGCTGGCTTACGTTCTGCAACCAGCCGGCCACTGCCAATCGCTGAGGTACCTGATGAGCAACGGCGCGGATAGCCTCAATATCGACACTCTGCTGCGGACGGCTTGCGAAAACAAAGCCTCTGACTTGCACTTGAAGGTCGGCAACTATCCTTACGTCCGCGTGGACGGCGATCTCCGCGCCCTTACTCAGTATTCGCGCATCTCGAGCGAAGACATGCTGAACATGGCGTTCAGCATGATGACTAACCGGCAGAAGCAGAAGTTCAAGGAGAACGCTGAGCTCGACATGGCTTACGGCGTGGCGGGCCTGGGCCGTTTCCGTGTGAACGTGTTCCAGCAGCGCGGCAACGTGGGGATGGTCTTGCGCGTCATTCCCACCAAAATTCGGACCATCGAGGAGCTTTACCTGCCCAGGATCATCGAGAAGGTCTGCCAGGAAAGCCGCGGCTTGGTGTTGGTAACGGGAACCACGGGAAGCGGCAAGACCACGACGCTCGCCGCCATGGTGGACCGCATCAATACCACGCGCACTGACCACGTCATCACCATCGAAGACCCCATCGAGTTTCTGCACCGCGACAAGAAAGCCTTCGTAAACCAGCGCGAAGTGGAAGTGGATACGCCGAGCTTCGGCATCGCTCTCCGCGCCGCGCTGCGCCAGGATCCGGATGTCATTCTGGTGGGCGAAATGCGCGACCTCGAGACCATCCAGACCGCCTTGCTGGCGGCGGAGACCGGCCACTTGGTTTTCTCCACCCTGCACACGATGGACGCGACCGAGACCATCCAGCGCATCATCGCCGTCTTCCCTCCCCCCGAGCAGAAACAGGTGCGCTTGCAGCTCGCTAGCACCTTGCGTGCCGTTCTGTCTCAGCGCCTCGTCCGGAAGGCAGATGGCATCGGCCGCGTTCCCGCGGTGGAAGTTCTGATTGCTACGGAATACATCCGCGATTGCATCATCAACCCTGAGAAAACCCGCCTCATTCATGAAGCCATTGCCGCCGGCGTTTCCCAGTACTCGATGCAGACTTTTGACCAATCGCTCTACGACCTCTACACGCGCGGGCTCATCACGCTGGACGAAGCGCTGATGAACTCCACCAACCCCGACGAATTCAAGCTGCGCATCGCTGGAATCCGTACGGCCGTGGACGCGGCGCGTGAAGAGATGGAGCGGTCCAGCCAGGCGGAACGGTTTGCGAAAAGCTAATCCTGTAGCGCCCTTCACGGCAGCCTTGCGAATGCTGGCCCGCCGCCCTTATGCCGTCGCCGAGTTGCGTCGCGCCCTGGAAAGGAAATTCCGCGGCGACGCTCGCGTGCCCGAGGCGGTGGCGCGTCTACGGGAACTGGGCTATCTCGACGACCGCAAGTTCGCCGAGCAATACGCTTATTCGCTCGCGCAGAATCGTGCCTTCGGACCGCAGCGCATTCGGCGGGAATTGAAGGCCAAGCTCGTCAAATACGATGCTATCGACCCGGCCATCGCTCAGGCTTACCAGGAAACCACGGCGCCGCAGTTGCTGGAGCAGGCAATCGAGAAGAAGTTGCGCACTATCCGTCTGCCTCTCACGCCGGCCCGTTTTCACTCGCTTTGCCAAAGCCTTCTGCGCCTCGGGTACAACGCGGGTGATATTATAAAAGCGGTGCGTTCCCGGCCGGAACTGAAACCCGTCGCGGAGGATATCGAGCCGCTGGATCTGGAATCGCCAAGCGAGGAGAAGGAGTAACAACCTGGAAATTATGAATTCTGAATGATGAATTATGAATCGTGAAACAAGCGCAGTCGCTGACGCCGATACTGTGTGCAAGAAGAACAAACCGCATGATATCCGGGCGCGAACATTTCAATATGCTCTTCGTGCCATCAAGCTCTACCAGTACCTCCAGAAGCAGAAGGACGGTGCGGGATGGATTCTCGGCAAGCAGTATCTTCGGGCTGCGTGCTCCATAGGCGCGAACATCGAAGAGTCTCAATCCGGTGAGAGCCGAGCCGACTTTGTTCACAAGCTCGCGATTGCGGAGAAAGAAGCCCGTGAAAGCCTTTACTGGCTCCGCCTCGTCGCGGAGCCCGGCATTGTTCCAGCCGTGAGCCTCAGTCCTCTCATGCAGGAGACCGAAGAACTGATTGCCGTTCTCGCCGCAATCATTCTGAGTAGCAAGAATAAGAAAGCCCGAGCCGCATAGCGGTTCTCAATTCATAATTCATAATTTAGAATTCATAATTGAATGTGAGCCTATGACTTCAACCGAAATTCGCAGCAGATTTCTCAAATTCTTCGAAGACCGCGGCCACCGTATCGTACCGTCGTCGTCGCTGGTTCCCGCGAACGATCCGACCTTGTTGTTCTCGAACGCCGGCATGAATCAGTTTAAGGACGTGTTTCTGGGCAGAGAGAAGCGTGACTATTCGCGCGCCTGCTCGTCGCAGAAGTGCGTGCGGGCCGGCGGCAAGCACAACGATCTCGAACAGGTGGGCCGTACGACGCGCCATCACACGTTCTTCGAGATGCTCGGGAACTTCTCCTTTGGTGACTATTTCAAGAAGCAGGTGATTCCCTGGGCGTGGGAAGTCATTACCAAGGAATTCGCCATTCCGCGCGAGAAACTTTACATCACCGTCTTCCGTGAGGACGACGAGGCCGCGGATATTTGGGCGAACGACGTGGGCGTATCGCGCGAGCGTATCTTCCGGCTCGACGAGAAAGACAATTTCTGGCAAATGGGCGAGACCGGCCCTTGCGGTCCGTGCTCGGAGATTCACTATGACATGGGCCCCGCCGCCAGCGACGCCGGCCATACCGACTGCAAGTTTCCCTGTGAGTGTGGCCGCTACGTTGAGCTGTGGAACCTGGTCTTCATGCAGTTCAACCGCGACGAGCAAGGCAACATGACGCCGCTTCCCCGCCCCTCGATCGACACCGGTGCGGGACTGGAAAGGCTGTCGGCGGTTCTCCAGGGCAAACTCTCGAACTTCGACACCGACCTGTTTCGTCCTCTGATCGAGGAGGCCGCATCGCTCGCGGGTGTCGAATACGGCGCCAATCACGACACTGACGTCTCCCTGCGCATCATTGCCGACCATGCGCGCTCGTCCACGTTTCTGATTTCCGACGGGGTCCTGCCCTCGAACGAGGGCCGCGGCTACGTGCTGCGTCTTATCATGCGACGTGCCCTTTACCACGGCCAGACGCTGGGCCTCAACGAGCCTTTCCTCTACAAAATCAGCAGCCGCGTCATCGACATGATGAAGGACGCCAACCCGGAACTCCTCCCGGCCGCGCCTCATATCGCCAAGGCCATCAAGATCGAAGAGGAGCGCTACGCGCAGACCACTCGCGCAGGCCTTGAGAAACTGGATTCGAGCTGGGTCAAAACGCCATCGGGACTCGTGTCCGCCTTCAAGGACGTCCGCACGTACCTGCCAGGCGCCAACAAAGAGGCTGAGGAAGTCTTCCTCAGCAATGTTCCCGGCTCTTACACGATTCCGATCACGCCGCACGGCGAAGCAAGCGGCCTTCCGGGAACCCTGGCCTGGCTCGGAAACCAGATCAACATCCTCTCCGCCAAGGGCGAACTGAACCAGGCCGGGCTCAGTTTGCTCAAATCGCTCACCCTGCAACCTGGCCCGACGCCACCGAAGGGTATAGCTTGGATACCCGGCGAAGAGCTGTTCGTGCTGCACGACACGTTTGGCCTGCGCCCCGATCTTGTGCGCGACGTCGTGAAGAACTACGGCGTCGAAGTCGATTTGGAAGGCTATGAGGCCGAGATGGCCAAACAGCGCGAACGGGCGCGCGCCTCATGGAAGGCTGTCGAGAAGAAGACCGCCGCGCCGGCCTATCTGGCGCTGGTGGAAAAGGGCAAGACGGTTGTCGAGGCGTACGCGCAGACGGTGTCGAGTAATTGCCGCATTGTGGCGCTGCTGGTTAAAGGGGAGCCGGTAACTGACGTCAAGCCTGGTGCGCAGGTAGAGGTTGTGCTCGACCATACTCCCTTTTACGCCGAAGCGGGCGGTCAGGTGGGGGACGTGGGACAACTTCTGACGCCCGCCACGGGCCATGAAGTGGCACGGGTCCTTAACGCCTATTATCCCGTGAGCGGACTGATCGCTCATAAGGCCGAGACACGCGAGACGCTGCGCGTTGGCGACGTGGTCACAGCGAAGGTCGACGCCGAGCGGCGTGACGCCATCCGGCGCAATCACACGGCGACACATTTGTTGCACGCTGCTCTGCGGAAGACGCTCGGGACACACGTGAAGCAGGCGGGTTCACTCGTTGCGCCCGATCGGCTGCGGTTTGACTTCACGCACTTTGCTGGCCTTGAAGAGCGAGACCTGCTGGATATCGAGGACCTGGTTAACCAGCACGTGTTGGCAAACGAAGAAGTCCGCACGAAGGTGATGGACCTGGAATCGGCTGTGGCCACCGGCGCCATGGCTCTGTTTGGCGAGAAATACGGCGACCAGGTGCGCGTCGTCTCGGTCGACGACGGCAGCTATTCGCGTGAGCTTTGCGGCGGCACGCACGTCGGACGCACCGGCGACATCGGCCTTTTCAAGATCGTCACGGAGAGCAGCGTGGCAGCGGGCACGCGGCGTATCGAAGCCTTGACCGGTACGGGTGTGCTGGAATACCTGCGGCGGCAGAGCCAGGCACTGGCACAGGCATCTGCGGTGCTGCATTCGAAGCCTGACGAGCTGATCGAAGCGGTCGAGAAACTGACGGAGAACGAGAAGCGGCTGCGGAAGGAACTGGAAGCGCAACAGATGAAGCGCGCGGCTTCGGAGGCCGGCGAGCTCGTCGGACAGGCGCGCGAGGTGAAAGGCGTGCGCGTCATCGCGGCGCGCGTCGAGGTGACGGACCGCTCCGCCATGCGCCAAATGGTGGACGATCTGCGCGGTAAGCTTCAGTCCGGAGTCATCGTTCTTGGCAGCGTCTCTGACGGCAAGGTCTCCCTTATCGCCGCGGTCACGAAAGATCTGACCGGCAAACTCGACGCCGGCAAGATCGTGCGACAGGCAGCCGCCCTTGTCGAAGGCTCCGGGGGCGGGCGCAAGGATCTGGCTGAGGCTGGCGGCAAGAATCCCGCGAAGCTCGATGAAGCGCTCGAGGGCGTGCTGGGCATGATCGAACGGATGGGCTAGGCTCGGCTCATTTCCCCAACCATCTGTGGACGTGGGCGCCCGCCGTGGGTGCCCTTTCACATTGGCTCGCTTGGGCTGATTCGAAAGTCTGGCCCCCAGTGTGATTAGCCCTTGAATCCTGTCCCAGAACAGGATATACGCCCACTACCAAATCCTAGATCAAGGGGGAAGCACGCCGATGGACCAAACCGAACAGGCAGGACGGCATGCAGTTCTACCGTCCCAAAGACTCATGTCAGTGGATGCGCTGCGCGGCTTTGATATGTTCTGGATTGCAGGCGGAGGGCCGCTGGTGATGGAGTTCTGCCGGCTGTTCCGCAATCCCTTGCCGCCGGGGCTCGAGCGGCAGTTCGACCACGTTGAGTGGGTCGGCTTTGTGGGATGGGATCTCATCATGCCCTTGTTTCTGTTCGTCGTGGGCGTGGCCATGCCCTTCTCGATCGGCAAGCGCGTCGAGCGAGGCGACAGCCGCCGCAGCATCTACAGCAAGGTTCTCTACCGGGTGATCGTGCTGTGGATCCTGGGCATGGTGGCGCAAGGTCATCTGCTGCTGTTTGATTCCCATAACCTCCAGTTCTACAGCAACACGCTGCAGTCCATCGCTGCAGGGTACTTGATCTCGTCGATCGCTCTGGTGGAATTGCCGGTACGCTGGCAAGCCGGGTTGTGGGCAGCGCTGCTGGTGGTCTACTGGGCGGCCTTGAGATTCATTCCAATCCCCGGCCACGGGGCAGGCTTGCTCACGCCCGATACAAATCTGGCGATGTACATTGACAAGGCGCTACTCGGCCGCTTCCAGGATGGAACGACCTACACGTGGATTCTCAGCAGCCTGGCCTTTGGCGCGCAGGTTCTGATGGGCGTGCTGGCAGGACAGTTATTGCGGTCGAAGCTTGCAGGGACACGCAAGGCGCTGATGCTTGCAGGAGCAGGCTTGGCTTCTCTGCTGGTCGGATGGCTGTGGAGTTTCAGCTTCCCCATCATCAAACACATCTTCAGCAGCACCATGGTGCTTTGGGCAGGCGGATGGTGCCTGCTCTTGCTCGCGCTGTTCTATTACGTCATCGACGTGCGGGGCTACCGCCGCTGGGCCTTCTTCTTTACCGTAATCGGGATGAATGCCATCGTCGCATACCTGGCACCCGACTTCTTCAACTTCCACGAGATCAGCACAGGCGTATTTGCGGGTCTCGCGCGACATCTCGGGATGTTCGGGAGCTTCCTGATCGAAGCAGGCGCGGTCGGAATTCTCTGGGCCGGGCTCTATTACATGTACCGCAAACAGACGTTCGTGCGCATCTGAAGCGCCGTGGCTTCCACGCGCCGGTGAGGGGTCGCAAGAGACCCCTCACCCCTACGACAAGCAGAACGTGGGTCCTCCACCTCGTCTCTCGATCAGCATTTCCCCACGGGAGAAGGAAGTACCTTCTTAGGTGTGCTTCCCCGGTTGACCACGGCCACTCCCGCAACGCGGGAGTGCTGGGCAGACACATGGGTCTGCCCCTACGGCCAAGGCCTCCGGGTGAGAGGTTTCTTCCCAACGTTCCGCGCAACCCCCAAACATCCACTCCCACAACCGTCAAACTCCAACGGCCACCCCGGCAGAGCCGTGAGGTATGCCACCGAATTAGTTCTGGCCACCGGCCGGAAGCAGCGTCCGTTCGACGTTCCACCCGTCCACTTCCACAACCGGCGCAGCGCCAGATGCCGTCGTCGCGGCATAGGCACCAGCTATCTCGCGTTTCTCGCCCGGCATCAATTCAAAGTAGTTGTCCTCCCAGAGAATGGGCAACACTTCCTTGCCGTCTTGCGTGAGACGCAAATGGATGAAAAACGCCAGACTTTCGCCGCGGTTCTCCACGGTGACGTGCGTCGTCGTGGTCTTCCCTTCCGTCACAGTAGTCGCCATTCCTTGCAGCTTGGCTTGAGGCAAGGTCGCGAGCCCAGTCAAATCCGCAAAAGACTTTGTCGGCGTATCAAACCACTCGGTCTTCTCCCAGTCGAGCACGTCAGGCTTCGTTGAGAGCCAGTACCAGTTACTGCTCGCCTTCTTTCCCGGAGCTTCCTCAAGCGTGAGCCGTACGAAATACGTGGTGGTCAAATCGGGGATTTCCGGAATGGTCAGCACATGTTTTGCACTGTCGGAGGCAACGTCGAGGGATGTCTCGTGGGAGTACTTCTCCTTAAGATCCAAGTTGTAGACTTGCACGTTGATCTTCACTCCCGGAAACGCCTGGTAGTAAGAATTCACCACCCAGACCGAGCGATCGTCGTAGGAATACTGAACGTGCAGAGGTTCACAACCCTTCTTCGTGCCAAAGTATCCGCCACCCGGCCGCAGGTAATAGTCGTAGAGGACCCAGATCACCGACGGCCAAGCGCCGTTCAGCATCTCCTGCAAGACGCCGGTGGCCACGTACTTGTTCCGGCCATAGGCCTCGTACATGGCCCGCTGGCCCTCGTAGTCCATCACCTGCGCCTTTTTCGCAAAGTCCTCGACGCCCGTGGCTTCTCCATAGCGCGCGTTCAGGGCGCGCGTGTAGACTCTGATATTCTTGAAAGCGCCGCCGCCCGCGTGATAATCCCAGTACTCGTCAATGGGCCAGAGGTGTTCGGCAGGGATGAGTTCCCGCAAGCTCTCAATCGGCGGGATGGCGGGTCCAGGGCTCGTCTCCGTAATCAGCCCGAACGCGCCGCCGTGCTTGTGGTCAGCCAACCAATAGACGGGTGGCACATACTCATAGGGACCGGTCATCTTCACGCCGGTCGGTCCCGTGACGGGAGCGGGCTTTTCCGTGGCGGACGCTAGATACGGATTTGGCCAGTTCTCTTCTTTGAGCGCTCTCACATACATCTGCGCAACTCTTTCCGGCGGCGGATTGTCGTCGCCATTCAGCCAAGCCAGAACGCTCGGGTGGTTGCGAAGCCACCGGATGCGGTCGCGCAAGGACTCCACGGAAATCTTGTAGTCTTCGTCCTTCCAGTTCTCCCACTTTTCCCAGTGGTCACAGCAGCACCAGCCGGGCATCAGCAGCATGCCGTAACGGTCCGCCAGGTCCAGGAAATGGTCGTCCTCGAATTTCCCGTCCATGCGCAACACGTTCAGGTTCATGTCGCGCGCGTAGCGCATCTCCGCTTCCTGCCTCTCGGGCGAGGATCGCAGGAGCATGTCGGACCACCAGCCGGCTCCTCGCACCAACATCTTCTGCCCGTTAACACTGAAGACGCGATGTCCCTCGGGCGTCAATTCGGAGGTGACTTCCCGGATTCCGAAGCGGACTTGTGCGTGGTCAGAAAGCTGGTCCTGGATATGAAACGCGAGCTTCATTTCATAGAGATTCTGCGGGCCCATCTGCCAGGGCCACCACAATCGGGGGTGCGAGACGTTGAGGACTGCAAACCGGTCTGGGCTGAACTTCACGGGTTTCCAGGTGTGAGGCGCGACTTCCACCGGCTGATCCAGATGGAAGCCTTCCAGCTCAACCGACAACACCCCTCGTACAACGCGCTCGCTGGCGTTGTGCAACCACGCGCGGACAGTCAGGTGCGCCGCCGCGAGCGAGGGCAGGTCCACCTTGGTGGTCACTTGCGGAAAGCGCAGCGCCACAGGACCGCTGGTGGTGATATAGACGCCCTGCCACAACCCCAGGTTCTTGTCGGGCGGAGTAGGGTTAACGTCCACCCAGTTGATGCCCAGGTCATTGGGCCCCGGTGGAAACACCTCCACCGCCACCACGTTCGCAGCCCCCGGCTTGGCCAATTTGCTGATGTCGAATTCGTAGAACCGGAAGGGCCCGACCACCTCAGAGGAATCCGCCACCCGCTGACCGTTCAACCAGATGTTCGCCCGGAAGTTGATGCCGTCAAAGTGCAGCCACACCGTCTTGCCCTGATAATCCGCGGGAAGCTCGAACTCCCGGCGGTACCACCACGGAGCTTTGAAAGGACTGTCGGCGGGCATGGGGAGAATCGCGAACTCGCCGCCGATCGGATACGAGGTGCCCGGAATAGACCGCAGGTTCATGCCGTAATAGGGATCCGGGTAGACCTTGTTTTCAACCAGTGCGTTCAGAACGGTCGTGGGAACAGAAGCACGATACCAACCCTTTGGCTGGAACTGCTCTGTTGAAATGGCCGCCCCGTTCGCTGGCACCTTGGATGAAGACTGGATGAACCATCCCTCCTTAAGTACGAGTTTCGCATCATGGTCCGGCGGCGCACCAGCTTTCGCGGCACATCCGCAGGCACAGGTCGCAAGCAGCACAAGCCAGCAGCAAGTTCGTTTGTCCATCAGCGGATCGCTCCTTCCCCTTGGCTCACCTACCACGCTCGTTTGTACGCACAGCAAGAATTCGACACCACTCCAAGTGCCGCCATCCTATCTCGAAAACCAAGCCAGTTTCCACAAAACTGTTATCATGGGCGGCGTGACAAAGACCTGCGGTTCAGCAACCCAGCGTGGCGCAGTTTCTGCTATCGCGATGCTCTCCATTGTGCTGTTTGCGTGGCCTTCGAGCGCCAGCGCACGTCCTGCTGAAAAGCCTCCCTCTGTCATCCTCATCTCGGTCGATACCCTACGCGCCGACCGCCTGAGCTGTTACGGCTATCGCCGCGTGCGGACGCCCCACCTGGATGCGCTGGCGAGCGGCGGCACACTATTCACATCCATCGAGTCACCGGTACCTTTGACGTTTCCCTCGCACACGTCGCTCTTCACTTCCACGTACCCGTTTTCCCACGGCGTCGAGGACAACGGCGAAGCACTCAGCCCGCAGGCCGTCACTCTAGCCACGGTGCTCAAGGCACACGGATATCGCACCGGCGCGGTTGTGGGAGGCTTCGTACTCGACCGTCGCTTCGGTCTCAATCGCGGCTTCGACGATTACGACAGCACGTTTGACCTTCACCGCGAGAAATCCACGGACCCGGGTGACATCAAGCGGCTGGGGCAAGACGTGATCGCCTCCTCAATCGAGTGGCTGAAGAAGAACTCCGGCCTGCCCTTCTTTCTGTTCGTCCACCTTTATGATCTCCACACGCCTTACAACCTGCCCGCGGCCTACCGGGCGCGCTATGGGTCGGGGTATGACGCAGAGCTTCAGTATGTGGATGCGCAAGTGGGCGCGCTTCTGGAATTTCTCCGGCAGGCCGGCCTTTTCGAGAAAAGCTTGGTCGTGCTGACTTCCGACCATGGTGAGGGACTGGGCGAGCACGGAGAGAAGAACCACGGTTACTTTGTCTACGAAAGCACTCTGCACGTTCCGCTCCTGATGCACTGGCCCATAGGAAGTGGTGGCTTCCCTGCCCGCAGCAGCAGCCCGGCAAGTTTAATGGATGTAGCTCCCACGATTCTCCAGTTCGCGGGTATCTCGTCGCCGCCGGAATTTCAAGGTCGCAGTCTGCTCCAGTTTCTGCGTGAAGGGGCATCGGCTTCCAATCGCGAGGTGTATAGCGAGAGCCTGTACGCGCACAACCACTTTGGATGCAGCCCGCTGCGCAGCCTGCGGCTTGGAAGGTATAAGTACATTCGCGCTCCCAAATCCGAACTTTATGACTTGGACACCGACCCCGACGAGACGCGGAATCTTTACACCCAGCAGCGCTCGCTGGCGTTGGCGTCCGATGAGCGACTGTCGGCGCTGCTGGCGCGCTACCGGGGCACGCAGGGACAATCAGGAAAGGCGCTCGACGCGGACACGGTCGCGCGCTTGAGCTCCCTTGGATATGTAGCGGTGAGCAGGCAGCACGCAGCAACACAGGATACCGGCGACAATCCCAAAGACCGTATCAATGATTTTGAGGATTTTGGGCGCGCCATCCTGTTGGCGGCAACCGGACAGGTGGCGGAATCGAATACTAAACTCGATCACCTTCTCGCCGAGCACCCCGACCTTCTCGACGTGCGCATGACGCGTGGTTTGAACGATCAGCGTCTGGGGCAGCACGCCGACGCCGCGCGCGAGTTCCAGCAGGTCCTCAAAGCCGACCCGCTGAATATCCAAGCGCATTTTGACCTCGGGTTGAGCCTCTTCGAACTGCACCGCTGGGACGAGTCCGCAAAGGAGCTGCAAGCCGCGCTGGCTCTGGCGCCGTATTACACCCGCGCGGAGGAGTTGCTGGCGACCGTGTGGCTGCGCAAAGGTGATTACAGGCGCGCGCACGACCAATTCGAGCACGTCCTGACCATCGATCCCAACGATTACAGCGCCCACTACAATCTCGGTGCACTGGCAGTGCTTTCTGATCACTGGGAAACTGGAGAGCAACACCTGAAGACCGTTCTACGCATGGACCCTACTGATGCCGATGCCCATAACACTCTGGGGAGCCTCTATCTCCGCAAAGGCGATTTCGAAAAGGCCGGGTCGCAATTTCAGGAAGTCATTCGTCTTCGGCCAGAGTTTGTCGGAGCGCATTACAATCTGGGGCTGGCCTTCGACAAGCGCGGCCGTAAGGACGAGGCGGCCGCGGAATACCGTCGCGCCCTGGCGATCGATCCCAACTTCCGCCCGGCAAGCGACGCGCTGGCCCGCCTGGGCAAGGAATGAGAACCCAACACCTCCCGCACAGGCTGAGTTCGGAGAGTCACGGCGCCGTCGGGGGCATCACGCTTCCCGACGCCATGCCCTGCTGGTTGGCACGTTCCTTGGTGTGCGCCAGGGCCTTGCGCTCGGCGCTGGCTTTTTCTTTCTCACCAAGTTGGTCGTAGGCGAGCGCCAACTGAAAATGGGCCTTGCTGTCTTCGGGGTTCCGCCGCGCCGCGATTTCCAGTTCGGGCACGGCTTCCCGCACACGTCCCATCTTCATCAGTGCCTTGCCCACAAGGTAATGAGGCTCACCCGCGTCCGGTTCTAACTTCGCAGCGCGCTCCGCGAGCTTAAGGCCCTCGTCGACTTTTGCCGGATCGTGTCCCATGAGGAGGATGAAAGCCAGATCGAGCAGTGGTGCCGGGTCAGTCGCTGCGGCGTCACCCAAAACGTCCACGGCCTTCCGATAGTAAGACTCGGCGAGCCCGTAATTCCCCAGGTGCATCTGCGCCATTCCCAAGGCCCGGTACGAGGAAGCATTGCGGGGATTAAGCTCCACCGCCCGGTAAAGGTAAGGCAAGGCGGCTTCATACTTTTCATCGATGAGGAGCTGGTGGCCAGCGAAGTAAGCGTTCACATCGCTACCTGGGTTGAGCACCGCTGACCGCGCGAATTCCCTCTCCGCCTCGCCCGACCGTCGTAACTTGCGGTAGGCAAGCCCCAGCAAGAGGTGAGCTTGGTCGCTAGTCTCTTGGACTTGGATTGATTTTTCGAGCCTCCCAGCCGCGGCGGCCCACTCGTCGTGATCAAGATAGGCACGCCCCATGCGCAAGTAAGCTTCCGCCGGTGGCGCACCCTTCTCAAGCTGCACCTGGAACAAGCGCTCAGCCTTTTCAGACTGCTTCGCAGCGATCAGTGCCTCAATCTTCTTGAATGTCGCTTCGTTGAGGGATGGTGCAACCTGCTCCGTGCCGGGCGGCCTGGCTTCGTCCACAGCAAAGCCCGGCGCCGGCAGGACCGGAAGAATTGCGAGAACCAGAAGGGGCCATTCGCTCGCGAGGGTACGCACGGTCGTCACCATACCGGAACACTCATGTACGTTGGTCCTGATGGTACCACGACTCACACGAGCCAACCCAAAAGTCTCCGGGTTACGCGCGCCAGTTTGCGGCGTGCAGAAGCGTAGTACAATAGCGCCGTCTACGGTCAAGTCAGCAGGAGGTGGGCCATGAGGGCGCGGCACCTTGTTGGACCTGCGATGATGTTAGGCCTAGCCTTGTTGGCGGGCCAGTACCCTCCCCTAACCCCGAATACCAATGGCGGTCTCAGCCGGCCGGAGCCCGAACATAAGTTGCCGATGGACCAGCCCGACCAAGCGCAGCAACAGAAACGCCACCCGCAGGTGGATGCAGCTCAACTGAAGCGGGAGGCTGACGAACTCGCGAAACTCTCGGGCGAGATCCCTCCGGCCGTTGAGCAAGCCAGCAAGGGCGTAATCGCCAAGGATTTGAACGAACGGTTGAAACGAATCGAGAAACTGGCAAAGCAGCTCCGCCGGGAACTCTACCAGTGAGGGAGACTGCTGTGGGCGTAGCCTGCGTTGTCGCCGCCCGCATATTCCCCTTCCGATAACGCGTCTATGCACAAGCTCCTTCCCGTTTGTACCTTGGCCTCTGCCGTCTGGCTGGCGGTAGTGGCAACGGCTTCTGCCCCAGCTCCACCGCACGCGCAAACCAGTGCGAACACGGCTGTTAACGTACGGTTTGTGGACGCCGCTCCGCAAGCCGGCCTCACGGTCCGCTTTGTTAACGGCGGAGAGAAGGAAAAGAAGTACATCTGGGAGAGCACCGGGAGCGGGATTGCCGCCATCGACTATGACCGCGACAGCTACCCCGACATCTTCATCGTGAACGGCAGCACCCTGGAAGGCTTCCCTGCGGGTGCAGAGCCCACCAATCACCTATTTCACAACAACCGCGACGGAACCTTTACTGACGTGACAGCGCAAGCCGGACTCCTGCACTCCGGCTGGGGCCACGGCGTTTGCGTCGGCGATTACGACAGCGACGGTTTCGATGATCTCTTCGTGACCTATTACAACCAGCCTGACATCCTCTATCACAACAACGGTGACGGGACGTTTACCGATGTCACGAAGCAAGCCGGGCTCTATCTGCCCGATCACAACTGGGGCTCGGGCTGCTCGTTCTTTGATTACGACCGCGACGGCAAGCTGGACCTTTTCGTGGCGGGCTATGTCGATATACCAGACCCGCAAGCCACTCCCCTGCCCGGGTCCGGCTCGAACTGCATTTTCAAGGGTGTCGCGGTTTACTGCGGACCGCGCGGGCTGCACCCTTTCGGCCGCAGCTACCTATTCCACAACGAGGGCAATGGTACGTTCCGCGATGTCTCGGAACCCTCCGGGATTCGGCACGCAGCATCGTGCTACGGGCTCAGCGTGCTGACCGCGGATTTCCTGAATCGTGGCTGGCCCGATATCTATGAGGCCTGTGATTCGACCGCCAGCCTCTTTTACCGCAACAACGGCGACGGGACGTTTACCGAGCGTGGCGTCGAGGCAGGCGTTGCCTACACAGAAGACGGCCTCGAACAGGCCGGCATGGGACTCTCGGCGGGCGATTACGATGGGGACGGCTGGCTCGACATCTTCAAGACCAATTTCGACGAAGACGTGCCTGATCTTTACCACAACGAAGGCGATGGGTCTTTTACTTTCCGCACCTTCGACGCCAAGTTGGGTTTCGACCTCAAGAAGTTGAGCTGGGGAGGCGGCTTCTTCGACTTCGACAACGATGGGTGTCCCGACCTCTTCATTGCCAACGGCCACGTTTATCCGGAACTGGAATGGCAAGGACATCCGGAATCACCCTATCGCCAACACAACATGCTTTATCACAACCTGTGCGACGGAAAGTTTCAGGAAGTGACGTCCATCGCGGGGCCGGGCCTCGCGCTACGCCGCTGCGGCCACGGTGTGGCCTTCCTCGATTACGACAATGATGGCGCCGTGGACGTCGCCATCAACAACCAGAATGATCCTCCCACCCTGTTGCATAATGTTGGTGCCACAACAAATCATTGGGTAACCATCCGCACGGTGGGGACGAAATCAAATCGAGACGGCATCGGGGCGCGGATTAATGTGGTCGCGGGTGGTCACCGGCACATCGACGAAGTGCGCAGCGGCGGCAGCTATATCTCGCAGAATGATTTGAGGGTTCATGTGGGTCTAGGCCACGCGGCCAAGATCGATGTTCTTGAAATTCGCTGGCCCAGCGGCGTGGTGGATAAAATCGAGGATCTTCCTGCCGATAAGTTTTATACGGTCGAGGAGACCAAGGGGATTGTGAGCAAGCAATAAGCGCACCTCATTCAGCTCGCGGAGCCGCCATTGTGAGGGCGCACGGCCGTGCGCCCCTACACCGACGTGCTCATCGAGTCGGCTGGTCCGCTATTATTGGGTGGGTAGAAGAAGCATGGCAGAACCAGAAGGGAATAAGCTCGGTTTGCTAGCGGCAAGCTTCTTGGCCGTGCCATTGCTGGCGGCGTCGCTTCTCGCTGCGCCCCAGGGCCAAGCCATCTTGTCCCTGGCGCGGCAGGCGGAGAATTTCGAGTCCCAGGGACGCTGGGAAGAAGCGGTGGCCGAGTACAGGAAGATCCTGAAGATCGATCCCCATTCCGTCCCCGCGCTGAACGCCTTGGGAGCAATCGAGGTGAAGCAAGGAAACTTCCGTGACGGCATTGCGTATTACGAACAGGCGCTGAAGATCAGTCCCGGCGAGTTTGGGACCAATCTGAATCTGGGTATCGCCTACGTCAAGATGCAGGACTACAAGCGGGCGGCGGCACCGCTCGCGAGGGCCGTCAGACTCGATCCCAAGAGCTTCCAGGCACAAGAACTGCTGGGCGTTGCCTGGTTGGGCCAGGATGAATACGCAAAAGCCCTCGCGCCGCTCGAACGCGCGTTGGACCTTCAGCCGCAGGATTTGGGCACAAACTACCTTCTGATTCGAGCCTATATCGAAACCAAGCAATCCGAGAAAGCGCTACGGGGATTTGATCGCCTCGAGGCAATTGACTCCAACTCCCCCTGGGTGCGCATCTTGAAAGGTCAGGCTTACGACAGCGGGGGAGCCTACACAAAGGCCTTGGAGGAATTTGAGGAAGCCAAGAAGGCGCTGCCGAGCGATGCGACGGTGCGCTTTTCCTTGGGTTTCATGTGCTGGAAGCTCCGCCGCTACGCCGAGGCTGAAAGTGAGCTTACAACCACCCTACAACTCGACCCGCATTTCACGCAGGCCAAGTATTACCTCGCCGACACCTATCTGATGGATCTCAAACCGGAGTCGGCCCTGCCGGTTCTCCAGGATTTGTTGAAGGAGACGCCCAACGATTATCGTGCCCGCTTGGACCTGGCCAAATCCCTTGAGAAGTTAAGCCGCTACGAGGAAGCTGTGCCGCAATTCCAGGCGGCGATCCGCTTGGACCCCACTCACGCCGAGCCGCATTACCTGCTGGCGAAAGCCTACCAGAAGCTGAAGCGCCCGGAGGATTTCCGCCGGGAGCTCGCGCTAGCTGAGAAGGCCCAAGCCAAGGCGCGAGAAGTCCAAGACAGCCTGGCCACAGCCACCGGTGCGCGCGGCAATCCGGCTCAGGGCCTTGGCATCATCCCGCAGAGCACAGATCAGCCCTCACCGCCCACGCCGTGAGCGACTACCACGAAACCGCATGTTGTGTTGATTCCCGGTGGTTGGAATCTGAGCGTTCTCGCGAACGGGGCGCACGACCGTGCGCCCCCGCGCGAATGGCAAACGGGCTCGACTTTCCTTATTGCAAGTGCTTCGTGTATTCCACAAACGACTTCGCAACACGGTCCAGGTTCGCAACTGAGCCGCCGCCTTCGGTCTCCGCGCAGATTTCGTAGGCGATATAGCCCCGGTACCCAATTTCCTTGAGCGCGGCAAAGAACGAATCGTAGTCGATGACGCCGGGACCCATGGGGATTTCCATGTAGACCGGGTCGGCCTTGGCGTAGTCGACCAGGTCCGTCAGCATCCGGTAACGCGGCACCTTCACATACTGAGCCGCCGTGGTATGCACGATGTAGGGCTTCAGCTTCAGGACAGATTGCCGGATTTCCTCGGTCGACAGGCCCTGCACCGTGGGACTCCAGGCGTCCCAACCGCACTTGACGTTGGGGAGATTGATTTCTTTGAGCAGCCAGTACATGCCCTCCGGGCTGACCGCGATGTCATGGTGGTTCTGCACCGCCAAGGTCACGCCGTAGCGCGCCGCCTGCTCGCCAGCTAGCCGCAAGCCCTGCACAACCTCCGCATACTGGACGTTATACGGAACGCCGGGTCGGTCAAATCCCGTGAAGACGCGTACCATGTTCGTGCCCAGGTCATGAGCCAGGCGTGCCACTTCCCCAAGGTAGATCGCCTGAATCTCCGCATGGGGTATCCCCGGCTTGTCATTCCCGGTCGTGAAATCCGTATACGCTGCCAGCGCCACCAGCTTGAGCCCCAACTGGTCGATCCGGGCGCGCAGATGTTGCCGCGCCGCCTCATCGTAATCGAGGGGCGAAAGGTGAGGCCGCTTAACCATGAGCTCAACACCGTCATAGCCGAGCGACTTCGCTTTCAGCAGAAAATCATCCAGCGACAGCACAGCTTGGCCGCGCCAGATACCTGAGTAGCTAACCGAATGCAAACACGTCTTCACCTTAAAGTCCGCCGGATTGCCCGTAGGCGTGAGTGGCTCCTGCGCCTTCGCTAGCGCCGTCAGCCCCGCGCCAGCCAGCAACAATCCGATCAAGACTCGAAATAGAGATTTTCGCACTTTACTTACCTCCCTGGCGGTCGCACCGCCACACTCGAACACTTTTTCAGAACGCAACCCCGTCGTTGGTCCGAAGCCGCATACCCGGTTCGCCTCCCGTCAGGCACCCTCATAGGCCTCATGCACCAAAGACTTCAGCGTGGCCAAGTCACGCTTGGCGGCGGCCATCACGGCCTCGTCGTTATCGCGTGCTAGAGCAATTCCCTGGTCGTCCGACACACCCGGAATCTGGTACTCAATATGGAGCGAGATGGGACCATGGAAACCGCCCTCGGCAGCCATCTTCAGGAATTCCTTGTGGTGGCACATCCCTTCGCCCAAAGGACACATGACCGGTTGCCAACCCTCGCCGGGCGTCTTCTGCCACAAGAAATCCTTTGCCGCCATCATCTTCATGCGCGGCATAGCGAGGTTGGCCGCGCTCTTCCATCCAGCCACGCCCCCTTCCTCCGCGATGTTCTCGAGGTCGTAATAATACCCTGCCCATTTCGGGTCCAGAGTGTCCATCAGCGGAGCAAAGTCCCAGATCAAGCCACCGATATATCCGGCATGCGTGTGAAATCCCACCTGCACATTGTGTTTGCCTGCCAGCTCCACCAAGCTCCGGAATTGCCGGCCTGCTTCCGCTATTTCTTTGCGCACGTTCTGAAACTTGTAATGGTAGTAGCCGGGTTTGAGGTACGGAATGTGCTGCTTCTCCATGGCTTGCAGGACCACCGCCGCCGTCGGATCGCTTGCCGAGACGAGTTCCGAAGTGACCATCGGCACGTCCAGACCCTCCGCGCGGATCGCCGCGACTGCTTTGGGCAGATCTTCGGTCGCTCGCGCGGGCATCACGTGGCCGCCCTCGCGCACCGTCAGGTCGATCCCGCCAAACCCCGCTTCCTTGGCGCTTTTCGCCAATTCCTGCCAATTCAACTGCGGCACAGGCTTAGAGAACAGGCAGAACGTGCCTCGGAACGGCCCTGCGACCGCTGGCTGGGCCGCTGCTTGCCTGGGAACAGCACTAGCGGCAACCCAAGCCGCCGCGGCGGACGTCGCCAGGAACTCGCGTCTTGAATGCAACTTGCTCATGGTGGTTCTCCTTTAACGGCATTCCTCGAATTTCGCAACAGGCCACGATGGGCGCGGCATCCCTCGCGCCGATCTGTTGCACCATATCGCCGCAGTTCGATCTCGAAAGCAAGAGGGAAGATCCGGTCTCGCGGACAGAGCGCCAATTCTACAACGTCTCGCGCTCTTGTGGGAATGGCGACTTACTAAGGATTGTAAAATGCAGCGCGGCGTGAAATTGTAGCGCCGGTCTATGACCGCCGTCTTCTCGGCGCTCGTAGAGCGCCGCTACAGTCCGTCGCGCCAGCCGCCGAGAACTCCGGTTGCCGCCTTCCTTGCGATGCGATAACTTAGAAGGCATCGTGACGACGCGAGCGCGGCCTTATCCAAAGGCCGCGCGTAATCGGTCTTATGCCCGACGAAATCAGAAATCCCGCGAGTGCCTCCCGGTCCGGGGACTCCGCCAAAGTTCTCAGCCCGCGGGAAGGCGCGCCTGACCTCGGAATTCCCTCCCCGTCGCGACGGCTCTGGCTGGGCTTGTGCGTGACGCTCGCTATCTTCGTCGTTTTCGCATCCTATACGATCCGGGAGATCCGCTGGCTTCAGAACTTTCAAGTCAACGTGGTGCAGAGAAACCGGAAAGCTTCCCTGCAACTACTGCGCTTGCAGGATGACACCTACCAGCTTGCCGTATCGCTTCGCGACATGACCCTGCCGGAAAGCCGCTACCCGATTTTCTACTGGAAGGGCGAGTTCTCGCGGCTGCACGAAGATATGAACCAGGCGTTGGCGCAGGAGGCCCAGTTCGCCGCGAACCCTCCCGCGGGCGATCCCGAGAGGCGCCAACTGCGCGACATCTTGGACAATTTCTGGTTGCTGGCGGATGAAGCCTTCTCCCTGGCTGACCACGGCCACGAGGATTCCGCACGCTACCTTATTCGCTCGCAATTGGAAGAGCAGCGCGAGACCGTTTCGCGGATCGTCTCGCAATTGCTCACCCTAAATGATCAAGCGCAGCAGGAAGCCGCCCAGCGCGTCAGCGCGGTCTACGGGAAAGTCTCACAGGACATCCTGCTGCTGGTGGGTGTGCTCTTCCTTGTGGCGCTGGCGACGGGACTCTACACGCTGCAAGCCAATCGCAAGACCTTCGAGCGGCTCCAGCACCTGGCGGAAAAACTACAGTCACAATCGGAGCAACTTAAGACGCTTTCCTGGAAACTCATCGAAGTCCAAGAGCAGACGCTCCGCCACGTAGCCCGCGACCTGCATGACCACTTTGGCCAGATTCTCACCGCGATTGGGGTTATGCTGGGACGCGCGGGGCAGAAGGTCCAGGAGCGGGACCCGGTTCTGCTCGAGGATCTTCATGATGTGAAGAATATTGTCGCTGAGACTCTGCAGAGCGTCCGCGACGAATCGCAGATCTTCCGCCCCGCCATCCTGGATGACTTCGGCCTGCAACAGACGCTCGAGTGGTTTAGCGAACAATTCTCGCGCCAGACAGGCGTCGAGGTTCACTTGCAGGGAAAGCTCTCGGAGGGTTTCATGCCTCCCGAGACTTCCATCCATGTCTATCGCATCGTGCAGGAAGCCCTGAGTAATGTCGCCCGGCATTCCGGCGCACGCGAAGCCTGGGTGACGCTCGAAGAAAAAGACAGCCAACTGGACCTTGAAATCCGCGATAATGGCTCTGGGTTTGAGGTCGGGACGGAAATCAAGAGGGTGGCAGGCCAAGGTATCGGACTGATGGGAATGCGGGAGCGCGCGGAGCATCTTAACGGCACGCTTGCCATTCGCTCCGCGCCTCGCAAGGGAACCACGGTCCGCCTGCATGTACCGCTTCCCCGTCCGGCGATGCATGCTGTTTCGGAGGAAGCAAGCTGAGTTGTGCCGTGGTGCTATCGGCATTTGACCGTAGCGCCGCCCTGGGGGGGCAGCATGTGCCGGGCTGAAGTCCGGCGCTACTGAGCGACATAGTGGGACGCCATGGCGCGCCACTACTACCCCGAGGAAGGGAGTTGGAGTGCCTGTGCCTGACACTGAAAAGAAGATTCGCGTCTTGCTCGCTGAGGACCATACGCTGGTCCGCCAAGGCTTTCGCCGTATTCTCGAAGATGACCCCAAGGTTATGGTGGTAGGAGAAGCACGTACGGGCCTGGAAGCCATCGAGCAGTATAAGCAACTCAAGCCCGACGTGGTCGTCATGGACCTTTCTATGCCGGAACTCGGCGGTCTCGAGGCCACGGCGGAGATCCTGAAGATCAACCCCCAGGTCAAAATCCTCATCCTCAGCATGTACTCGAACGAAGCCTACATTCGTAAGGCCTTCGAACTCGGCGCCAAGGGTTACATGCTGAAGAATGCCATCGAGGTTGACCTGAACCGTGCCGTAAAGGCGCTGGCGGACGGCGAAGCCTATTTCAGTCCCGCCATTTCCCACATTGTTTTGGAGAGCATGAAGACGGGCTCCTTCAGCGACGGCTCCCAGGAGCCCTATGAACGGCTGACATTGCGAGAGAAAGAAGTTCTGCAACTCATTGCCCAGGGAAAGTCCAACAAGGAGATCGCTATCCTTCTCAACATCAGTGTGAATACCGTGGCGGTACACCGGGCGCGCGTCATGGACACGCTGGGCCTCCACCGCACGGCGGAACTGGTGCTCTACGCTGTCAAGAAGGGGCTGGTGCAGGCGGAGTAGCGTAGTCAAATGTCCTCTTCTCAGCGCGCAGCCTCTACTTAAGGCCTAGGCATTCCCTTCGCCCCGAACGCGTTAGGAAGGTCTTGATGTTGCCGCCTGGGAAGAGACGCTCCATCTCCCGGTTTGTCACGGCCGGGTAAGGATAGGTTTTCGATTTCCGGTCGTCAGACCCCAGCAGCGCCGGTCCTTCAAACCACCAACGTGCGTCGGCGCCCGCCGCGAGCGACGGCTCCCGCAGGAAACAGAACAACACACCGCCCGGTTGTAAGAAAGAGTGGAACCGCTCCAATACGGCCGGCAAGGCTTCACGCGGAAGCAAATCCAGCAACCCCCAGCAGCAGACAACGGCCAGCGACCCCATGGGAATGGGCGGAAGCTCGGCCAGGAAATCATTGGTCAGGAAGGCAGGCTTCTTCTCGTCTTGTGACCAGCAGGCTGACGCGTTATCGAGCGCCGGCGTAATCAGGTCAGCCACGTAGATTGTGGCTCCCCGCGCGCAGATAACGTCCAGAGTCGATTGACGAATGCCGCCGCATTCGAGGATGTGCGGACGGCGGACGTTCGCGAGATGTTGCCAGATCCATTCCAGACCATGGCTGAACCCCGGCGAAACCGTCGCGGCACGATTCGTCTCATCGCGGCTTTTGAACAAGGCCATGACAGATCACACGCTTCGGTCGCCCGCAAACGCAGGGCTGCGCGGAAACGGGTTGGAGTGGCTCAGTGTCCCTTTGCCTGCACTTTCGGCAAGGCAACTTGTCAGGCGCCGGGCGTCAACACATTGGGAGCCATCTTATTCCCCGGACTTTCTGTTTCCCCGTCACGTGCGATATCAATGCTGCCCTTGAAGTACGCGCCCTCTTCAATGGCTACCGTAGCGGCAAGAAGATCACCGACCACGTGTCCCGTGCGCCGGATCTCGACTTTCTCGCGGGCTTTCACATTTCCCGTCAAAGAGCCCAGCACGACCACCTGCCGGGCCCGAATCTCCGCCTTCACGTGGCCATCGGCCCCCACCGTCAAGCAATGATCATCCAGGGTGATGTTTCCCTGAAACTGCCCCTCGATCAGCAGGTCCTCATTGGACGAGAGCTCCCCTTTCGCCACAAGCGTGCGGCCCAGGACGGTGCGGGAATTCCCCGCGGCCACGGGCGTTGTCACCTTCGGTGTCGGTTCAGTCATAGCGGGTTCCACTTCCAGAGATGCCAGCGACGCATCAGCCTCTCGCCGAGGCGGCTGCGCCACTGGTCCAGTTTTCTTTTCCCACCACATGATTGGCTCGTGGGAAGCCGCCAGTCACCAACCAGAACCCTGCTAATGCTGGCAGACTTCCACCGAGGCAAATCTTACTCTGTGTTGCACCGGAGTTCAACGCCTCAACGAGGTCGCTGAACAGGTTGCTGCGAATCCACTCGGTAACGTGCGGGCGCACAGCCGTGCGCCCCCAACTCCCCTTTTGCCTCCTAGCGGCTTGCCTCGTAGACTATCTCGCCTCCCACAATGGTTATCAGCACTTGGGCGTCACGGATCTTTGCCGGGGGGATGTTGAACAGGTCATCCGACAGCACCACAACGTCGCCCAGTTTCCCGGGCGCGAAAGTTCCCTTCTCCCTTTCCTGGAAAGCAGCATAGGCAGAGCCTTGCGTGTAAGCGCGCAGCGCCTCGTCCACACTCAAGCGCTGCGCTGGGAACCAGCCCTCGGGATGTTTTCCGTCGAGGGTTGCGCGCGTGACTGCCGCGTAGATACCCAGGATCGGGCTGAGAGGAGCGACCGGCCAGTCCGAACCAAAGGCCAGCGGCACGCCCGCGTCCAGCATCGAGCGCCACGCGTAACTCCAACGCAAACGTTCGTGCCCAACGCGCTTTTCCGCCCAACGGCCGTCGTCGATGGCGTGATAGGGTTGCATGCTGGCGATGACGCCCAGCTTCGCGAAGCGAGCGAAATCGTGCTCGCGCATGTGCTGAGCGTGCTCAATCCGGAAACGATGTGCCGGCGCTTGTGCCCCACCCAGCCGGGAGTACATATCCAGTATCTCGGAAATGGCCCGATCACCGATGGCATGAATGCAGAGCTGAATCTCGGCCTCGTCGGCCCCGCGCGCGAACCCCTCCATCTTGGCCGGTGGGTTCATCATGGACGACGGGATGCCGCGATTATCGGGATCGTCGGCGAAAGGTTCATACATCCAAGCCGTGCCGGAGCCGAGCGACCCGTCGGCGAAGGCCTTGACGGCTCCGAGCTTAATGAAATCGTCACCCATGTCGTGCTGAAGGCCCGCGTCGCGCAGTTTCTCCCACTGCCCAATGGGAATAACCTCGTACATCCGGCAGGTGAGCCACCCCTCCAGTTCTGCCCGCCGCAGCATCTGGATTTCCCCCGTGAAGCTGCCATTCCAGGAGTCACCATCCACAGTGATCGAATCGACCGACGTCAAGCCCACGCGTGCTGCTTCGTGAAGTGCCGCCCGCAAGGCCGCGACAGTCTCCGCCTCGGTCGGACGAGGAATGGCCCTGGCGATGAGATCCTGCGCGGCATCTTTGAGCACTCCCGTAGGCTCCCCGTCAGCATCACGGACGATAACTCCGCCCACAGGATCAGGCGTGGCGCGCGTTACGCCCGCAAGCTTCAGCGCCAGGGAATTCGCCAGGCCGCTATGTCCGTCGTAGCGGCTAAGAAACACTGGATTCCGCGGCGTGACGCCATCGATCATTTCGCGCCGCGGCAGCTTGGCCGAAGGCCACGCCTGCTCATCCCAGTCACCCCCCAGCATCCAGCGGCCCGGCGCCAGCGTTTTGGCTTTTTCACCAATCCTCCGGCTGAATTCAACCTCGCTGCGGACGTCTTTGAGGTCAATCTCCAGCAGTTGGAAACCACCACCCAGGAAGTGCGCGTGGCTGTCAATCATGCCCGGCACGGCCAGCCGGCCCTGCAAATCGATAACCTTGGTGTGTGGGCCGCCGTAAACCCGAACCTCCGCGTCACTGCCCACCGCTAGAACACGGCCGCTCGCGATGGCCACAGCCTGCGCAAATCTTGTAGGCGACTTCGGATCTTGCGCTGCCGCCGGCTCGCCCGTCCAGATCTTGCCGTGAAGCAGGAGCAGGTCTGCACCGCCAGCGGCAACCGCCGCTTGTTCCGCAGATTGCCGCGCCGGACGAGGTGTTTCCCCGCCCTCCATGAACGATGACATACAAAACCCCACGACGATGATGAGAACCCAGAATCGCAAGTTCATTCTCCCGCCCGCCATTATTGCGAATTCCATTTGGGAAGACAAACGGCAACGGCGCAAAACAGTAACCGAAACGCAAGCCGTCGTGTCTTTTGCCTCGCTTCCCGCGGTGGGGCGTGGACATTGCCGGAATCAGAGATAGGTTCTCCGTCGTGCCACCGGTCCAGGCCTCAACCCAGCACCGGCACGGCGACGGACCGCAGGGCTCGAGCCTCGTCGCTCAGCAGGAAGTGGATCACGCGCGCCACGTCTTCGGTCTTGACCCACTTCGAGAAGTCGGCGTCCGGCATAGCGCGCCGGTTGGCCCCGGTGTCCATGGTTCCCGGTAGAACACAGTGGGCGTGGATATCATATTCCTTGAGTTCATCCGCGAGGATTTCGGTGAGCTGGCGCACCGCTCCTTTTGACACGGCGTAAGCGGCAATGCCCGCGCCGCCGCCGCGCAGAATCGCTCCGCTGGAAATCGTAATGATGCGCCCGAAGTTCTGCTTGATCATGGCGGGCAGCGTGGCATGCAAGGCCAGATAGACTGTGCGCAGGTTCAGGTCGAACATGCGATCCCAGTCGTCCGCACTCGTCTCGTGCACTTTGCCGGCAGCGAAGCCGCCGGCCAGGCAGATGAGGAAATCCATCCTTCCCCAACGTTGCGTGATGTCAGCAGCCAATTGCTCGACCGCCGCGGCGTTCGCAAGGTCAACCTGTGCACCCCACAGGCGCTCGCGCCCTGCTCCCGCCTCCTCCTGTAAGGCCACCCAATGCGCCTCGGTCGTGTAGGGCACGGCCACGTAAGCGCCGCTTTGCAGCAAGTCTTGCACAACGGCATGGCCCAATCCGCCAGACCCGCCCGTTACCACGGCAACCCGAGCTTCAAAGTCCAAGGATGCACCTCGCGTATTGGTTTTGCCTGGAAAACTTGATCATACCACGCGACGTCCGCTTCAGGCGTAATTGCCCCGCCTTAACCGCCGTTAACCGCTGGCGAAGATCGCTGGGCGGCTGCTGGCTGGCGCCCGCGCCCATTCGGGAAATGACGGTAACCGGCATTGTTTTCAGCGACATCGTAGGGTACGGCGCGTAACCTCCTGTGTTTTCATCAACATCGTAGGTATTGCCAACATGTCGCTTTTTAAGTCACTTGTTTTCATAAACATCGTAGGAGTTACCGAATGTTTTTTTCGCGCGCACGAGGGTCGCCGAAAAATATCCCTTGTACTTTCAATAGCTTAACGCTCAGTAACCTTGCCCGAAATGTCTGTAAGTGCCCGCGTTTCATAAACATCGTAGGGTAGCGGCAAGCGCGGACTGAGCGTCTTGCCCGCCGCGCTCCGGCGAAACGCTCCCAGCGTATATCATTATGGTAAATATGTCAAGAATAATAATGTGTACCGTAAAGGCACGAGCGCCCCGGCTTTTCAAGTCCATTCACCAGCGCGTGTACCAGCGGGCCCTTCTCCCGGCGGTAGGGGCGAATGGCATTCGCACCAGGGCGCACGGCCGTGCGCCCCTACACGCCGGCAGGCCAAACTGTTCCCTGTTCCCTATGTCCTGTGCCCTCTTCTCTGCGGCCTACCTCTGTGGCCTCTGTGTGCACCGTGAGCAGGAAGATCTTCCGTCACCGAACAGTGACGGATACGTTCCGAAATGTCATTGAAAAGAAATGACCGGCGATGAGACCGATTCGCCCAAATGGCGATGTATTCATGCAGAGGGAAGAAAGTTAGACGGGATCTATCGCTTGCGGGAAGCGGCGGACTTCAGGATCTTCTGGGTGGTTTCCGCAATCAGGTCACCCATGTGGGTAGTGCTGGTAGGCCGTTTCTTACCCGGAATATCCGGCGTGCGCACGCCGCGCTTGAGGACGCGCTGAACGGCTTCGTCGATGGCATTCGCCGCGGGTTCCATACGCAGCGTGTAGCGCAGCATCATGGCGACCGAAGCGATGGTTGCAATGGGATTAGCCCGATTGCGGCCGGCGATGTCGGGTGCGGAGCCATGAATCGGCTCATAAAGAGCGGAATGCTCCCCCAGGCTCGCCGACGGCAGCAGACCGATAGAGCCCGTCAGCATGGCGGCTTCGTCGCTCAGGATGTCGCCGAACATGTTGTTGGTCAAGACGACGTCGAAACTAGTGGGCTTATCAATCAACTGCATAGCGCAGTTGTCGACATAAAGGTGGTTCAATTCGACGTCTGCGTAGGACTTGCCTACCCGCGTCACAACTTCACGCCACAGACGCGACGATTCCAGCACGTTGGCCTTGTCTACCGATGTAACCTTGTGCCGGCGGAGACGCGCCAACTGGAATGCCCGGTGCGCCACGCGCTCGACCTCGTGCTCGCGGTAGACTTCCGTATTCAGGCCCAAGCGCTCGCCGTTCTTGGCGAAAATACCGCGCGGATTGCCAAAATAGATCCCACCCATCAATTCGCGCACGATCACCAAGTCAGTCCCGCGCACGCGATCCGGTTTCAGCGCCGAAATGCCCGCCAGCGAGTCCAGTACACGAGCGGGCCGCAGATTCACGTAAAGGCCCAACCGCTGGCGCAACTGCAACAGGCCCGCCTCAGGTCGCAACTCCGGCCGATTGGAGTCCCATTGCGGTCCGCCCACCGCGCCCAACAACACAGCGTGCGAATTGTTACAAATGGAAATTGTCTCGGCAGGAAGTGGACTTGCCGTCTGATCAATCGCACAGCCACCCACCAGACCTGTTTGGAATCGAAACGTCACACCAGCGACTTCTTCAATCGCCTTAAGGACTTTCACGGCTTCGGCCGTGACTTCAGGTCCGATCCCATCTCCAGCGAGCACGGCAATGCGATAAAGGCTTTGCATATCTTTACTTATCTATATGTTACAAGATTAAGAAGAGGAATTGCAAGCTTTATTCGGTTTTTCGGCAGGGGGCGTGCCATCGCTGCGGCATCGCGCCGCAATCCTGCAAGTGAATTGTTTACAACTAATTAGATGAAACGAAGAAGCGGGACTCAGATCAAGTCACTGAAAACAGACCCCTTGTCGATACGGAGGAGGGCTAAAACCGGCTATTTCGTGGGAGTATTTCCTTCGCTGACAGGCCATTTCCGGGCCACGCCCTGCTGGGTCCAGGCGCGATCTCGGCATCCCGTACCCGCTGGTCGCTCGGTCAACGACGGCTGGGGGAAACGCGGTCTGCAAGCTCGCCCTTGTCCGCGGACGTGGTGCCGGCGGCGCGAGAGTCCTCCGCACGCTTCAACTCATACACGGCCTTGTTGGCTGCCTGGAGGTAGGCGCGGGCTGCGGCCTCCACGACACTAGGATTCGTGCATCTCCCCGCGAACTCGCGCCCTTGGAAGCCCGCCCGGAGGCTGACTTCCGCCACGCCGTCCGCGGCAGGGCCCACCGTCTGGACGGAGAAATCCAGAATGGCGCCCGGGACGCCGGTGATGCGATCAATCGCACGGAAGGCCGCATCACACGGTCCCCCTGCCGTTCCCGAATCGCGGAAGGCCTCGCCGTTCTTTTCCAGTTCGACCGTCGCGGTCGCCTGCCCCTCGCTGGAGGATATGCTCTGAAACAGCCGCAGCGAAAACAGTTCCGGGATGTCGCTGAAACCTTCGTTAACAAGGCCAATCAGGTCTTCATCGTAGACATTCTTCTTTCGATCAGCCAGTTGTGTGAAGAGTTCGTAGACGCGGTCGAGTTCCGGCTTCGTCAATTTGTACCCCAGGTCCTCATAACGCTTTGCCAGCGCATGCCGCCCCGAGTGCTTCCCCAGCACGAGGTAATTGGATGGCATGCCAACGGTGTGCGGAGTGATGATTTCGTAAGTTATGGCGTTCTTCAGGATCCCGTCCTGGTGGATGCCGGCTTCGTGCGCGAAGGCGTTGCGTCCCACAATGGCCTTGTTCCGCTGCACCGTCATGCCGGTAAGACGCGTTAGCAGTTCGCTGGAAGCAAACAACTGCTCGGTATGGATATCCGTCGCGACAGGCAGCATGTCACGGCGCACGTAGACCGCCATCACCACCTCTTCCAGCGCCGCGTTCCCGGCACGTTCTCCGATGCCATTGATGGTGCATTCCACCTGCCGCGCACCACCCCGGATGCCCGCCAGCGTGTTGGCGACTGCCATGCCCAGGTCGTCGTGGGTGTGGGTGCTGAGAATCACCTTATCCATCCCCGGAACGCGCGTTGCAACGTCGCGGAACATCTGCTCGTATTCAGGTTCCATGCAGTAGCCGACGGTATCGGGCAGATTGAGAACTGTCGCACCCGCCTCGACCGCCGCATGACAGCATTCAATCAGATAGCTGCGGTCCGTGCGGCCCGCGTCCTCCGGAGAGAACTCCACGTCCTGGCACAGAGACTTTGCGTGCCCCACCGCCCAACTGATCATCTGCAAGACTTCTGCCCGCGTCTTGTGGAGCTTGTACTGAAGATGAATGTCGGAAGTCGCGAGAAAGGTGTGGATACGCGACCGCGCCGCACCGCGCAGCGCCTCACCCGCCCGGTTGATGTCCAATTCGTTGGCCCGCGCCAGGGCCGCGATGGTGGGCCGTCGAATCTCCGCCGCCACAGCCTGGACCGCCTCAAAATCGCCATGCGAAGCAATGGGAAAGCCCGCCTCCAGGATGTCCACGCCCAGACGGTCGAGCTGCCGCGCCATTTCCAGCTTTTCCGCCAGGTTCATGCTGCAGCCCGGAGATTGCTCCCCGTCTCGCAACGTGGTGTCAAAAATGTAGAGTTTCTGGGCCATCTCCCCTCCCGGTTGAGGCAGCGAACAGTGGCGAGTCCACAGTGAACAGCCGCGATCAAACATTCACTCCCGCGTGCGCGTTGCGGAGCAAGCCCGTCTGGGAAGCCGCCGCTATCGCTCGCTGTCCACTATCCACGATGCACTGTCCACTGATTTTCCGACCGGTTGGACGGTCGCGTCAAGTTTATATTTTTTCTGATATCATAAGCGAGTCTTATAGGAGGCGCGTTCTGGAAATCTCCCAGCTCGAGGCTTTCGTTACGGTGGTGGAAGAGAAGAGCTTTTCGCGGGCTGCTGCACGCCTGCTCCGCACGCAACCTGCCGTCAGCCAGTCCGTCCGCCGCCTGGAAGAATGGGCTGGCGAGCCGCTGTTCGACCGTTCCACCAAAAGCGGCGTGCTCACCGCGGCCGGCCGTCTCTTCTATGACTACGCTCAGAAGGTGCTGAACCTGAAGCAGGAGGCGCACTCGGCGCTTAAGGAAATGCGCGCCCTGGAGCGCGGCCGCGTCAGGATTGGCGCCAACGAGAGCACGGCACTCTACCTTCTCCCCCTTCTCAAGCGCTTCCGCGAGCGCCATCCCCGGGTCCAGGTGGCTGTCGAACGCAGCCTTTCACGGGAGATCCCCAGCGCCCTGCTCCGCTATCAGATCGACCTCGGTGTCCTTTCGTTCAATCCCCAGAACTCTGACCTTGAATCCGCCGTGGTCAGCGTCGATGAACTTTGCTTGATCGTCCCCCCGCGACACCGCTTGGCACGGGCCAGCCGCGTCAGCCTGCACGATCTCGGCAAGGAGCCTTTCATCGCCCATAACGTTTCGTCGCCTTACCGGCAGCGCGTTATCGAAGCCTTCGCCCGTTATCACACCTCCTTGCACATTGTTACCGAACTGCCCACGATCGAGACGATCAAGAAATTCGTGAGCATCGGAATGGGCTTGGCCTTCGTACCGCGCATGTGCGTGCAAGACGAGCTCGCGCGCGGCGAGTTCGTGGCCGTTCCGGTGCGCGAATTGCACATCCAGCGGAAGCTCCGCCTGATTTATCGCCGCCATTCCGTGCTTTCGGCAGCCGCGCAGGAGTTTCTGGAGGTCGCACGGACCGCGGCGCAGGATGACACCTCAGCCCGAACGCATGCGGGATGAATTCCGCCACCAAAGAGCGGCTGCATCAGTGTAGAATACCCGCCATCGTTCCGGTGCGAAGGAGAAGCGGGTGTCCCAATCCGACCAGGTTCTTCAGCAGGTCCTACGCGGCTCCTCCGACGCCAATATCGGCTTTGATGATTTACGGAGTCTGCTGCTGCACCTCGGTTTTGACCAGCGTGTAAAGGGAAGCCATCATATCTTCTGGAAAACTGGGGTTGAAGAACCTTCAGCCCAAAGGCGGAATGGCCAAACCCTACCAAGTGAGGCAAGTCCGGCATGTTATACTGAAGCACAAGCTGGGAGGCAAGCCGTGACGCTCAAATACGAAGTAATCATCTACTGGAGCGAGGACGACCAAGCATTTATCGCCGAGGTTCCAGAGCTTCCTGGCTGTGCGGCGGACGGCAAGTCCCATCGCGAAGCACTCTTGAGCGCCGAGGTCGCGATCCAGGAATGGCTTGAGACGGCAAAGGAACTCGGCCGGCCCATTCCTGTCCCCAAAGGCCGCCTCGTCTTCGCCTGAGGGGTCCAATCTGCAATCCCGCAAGCTTCCGCATATAATAGAAAGCTCGGATTTCGCCGAGGAGCATGGCCATGGCAAGTGGTCTGCTGCTCGCCACTAGCGACTGGCCACTAACCACTGTTCTGAAGAGGAGACGCATTCATGCACAAGTTAGTACTGTTGCGGCACGGGGAAAGCATCTGGAACAAGGAGAATCTATTCACCGGCTGGACGGACGTGGGGCTGAGTGAAAAGGGACTTCAGGAAGCCGTGGAAGGGGGACGCCAGCTTCGCAAGGAAGGTTTCGTTTTCGATGTGGCGTTCACGTCAGTCCTCAAACGCGCCATCAAGACTCTCTGGTTGGCGCTGGAAGAGCTGGACCAGATGTATCTTCCCGTGCACAACACGTGGCGGCTGAACGAGCGCCACTACGGGGCACTCCAGGGCCTTAACAAGGCGCAGACCGCCGATAAGTACGGCGAGGCGCAGGTGAAGATCTGGCGGCGCAGCTACGACGTTCCGCCACCGGCACTCACTGCAGACGACGATCGTTATCCAGGCAAGGATCCCCGTTATGCCGGTCTCGCTCCGGCAGAACTGCCGCTCACCGAATGTCTGAAGGACACAATTGCTCGCACCATGCCTTACTGGCACGACACGATTGCGCCGGCGGTGCGCTCCGGGAAGCGCGTCATCATCGCAGCGCACGGCAACAGCCTGCGGGGACTCGTCAAGTACCTGGACAACGTCTCCGAGAAGGACATTGTGGGGCTCAACATCCCTACAGGCATACCTCTTGTGTACGAGCTGGACGACAATCTTAAGCCGCTGCGCCACTACTACCTTGGTGATCCGGAAGCCATAGCCCGGGCGGCACAGGCCGTGGCCGATCAGGCAAAGCGCAAGTAGAGCCGCTTGTTGGCCCGGCAAGCTCGGGTCCACGGCGTTTAGTGAAGGCCAGTTGACGATGTGGGCGGTGACTCGCGGATGGCCTGCAACCGCCCGCATCGTCGCGTACGTGACACGAGCCGTGCACCTGCGGCATTCCAATCGCTCGCGATTGGTTCTACAACACCCCCAAGTGAGGCAGCGATTGAGGAAACAGCCTTTTCGCGTTACAGTATGCCCAGGTATCGGGGAGGCATCGCGATGTCGCGAGGCATCCGTCCTCTAGTGTACGCAGGAAAGCTCCTCACCCCCATCTTTGCTCTGAGCGCACTGCTCGTGGGCGTGCCTCACCTCACAGGCAAAGACGTGCAATCGCCTGACGCCGTCCTCGGACTCCTCCGACAATTGAACGAGGTCACGCTCGACCGCACACAAGTCTACGCAGTGCGCAATATCCACCTCACCCGCGACCGCATGAGCCTTTATCTCAATCACGGTTATGTGGCCTTGCTCACGAAAACGCAAGGCGAACTGACGGGCGCCATCTTCTCGGGAGACGGCGAGATATTGATGATCCCCCCGAGCGCTGCCGAGAAGCGCAACCTCGCCCAGTTCACCCAAGCCCCGATTCTGGAAGAGAAGTTTGATTCCGCCTATCTTCGCTTCACCGATCAAACCGCTCGCGAGTTGCTGGCCAGCGCTGAAAAGCCTGACCCCGATGATCCCGAGCAGCCCGATCAGTTCCTTCAAGATTGGGAACCCGTTGTTCCCAAGCTCGCGAAAGCCGCCTCGTTACGCATCCTCATGGACCTCATCGGTGAGCGCAGCCACCCTTACTTCTATGCACGGATCCACGGGCTCAGCCTGGGGTCCTTTGAGGTAATCGATGACGAGCGCCTGCCCGAAGCGTTCACTTTGGGAACGCTGCGAAAGACTGAGTCCGACATCTTTGCGGACATCTGGTGTTCATTTCCCACTAGCAGTTCCGCAGCCCGTGCCGCTGCTTTGCGAGAGGGATCTGTCAGGCCGCTCTCGTACGTCCTGGACGTCCGAATCCTGCCCGACCACAGCCTGGAGGGTCTGGCCGACGTTACACTCGAATCACGTTCTGCCCGGGACCGCATCGTTCCGTTCGGGCTGTCACGCTGGCTCGCCGTCAGCAGTGTTGAAGACGGCCGTGGACAGAAGATCGCACTCCTGGAGGATTCCCCGGAGGCAGAGCCAACCCTGCCCCGCCCCACCGACCAGGTTACGGTGCTGCTTCCCGAAGCCTACCCCATCGGAACACGCTTTCACCTGACCTTCAAATACCGTGGCGGTGTCATTGCCGATGTGGGCAACGGCGTGTTGTATGTCGGTGCACGTGGAAGCTGGTATCCCAATCTCGGGTTCAGCTTCCCGGCCACTTACGATATGACGTTTCACTACCCGGAAAAGCTCACACTCGTGGCGACGGGAAACTGTGTTGAGGAAAAGAGCACGCCCGAAGGCGCCGTGAGCCATTGGCGCTCGGACGGCGTCTTTCGGGTCGCGGGATTCACCCTCGGGCGCTACACTTCTGTGGAACAACACGCGGGGAAGACTCGCGTTACCGTCTATGCGGCACATGGTGTGGAAAGCTCGCTCGAAACGCAGCGAAGGAAGGACGACATCCCTCCCGTGGTCGTGCCGAGTCCGCGGGGCGGGCCGGCGAGCAGTTTCCGCCTCCTCCCCAAGCTTCCGTTGCCACTCATTCCGTCGGCGCTTCTGAACGAGGTTGCTGAAACTGCTTCCGGGGCCGTGGATTACTTCTCGCGCTTGTTTGGCCCTTTTCCCTACTCCCATGTGGCGCTCTCGCAGGTTCCGGGAAGCTTCGGCCAGGGTTGGCCGGAACTCATTTACCTGCCCACGCTTTCGTTTCTCCCCAAGGCCGATCGCTCGGACATGGGACTCAGCCGAAAAGGCGGCGACCCTCTCGGGCCCCTGGTCGTAGCGCACGAACTCGCCCATCAGTGGTGGGGAAACCTCGTAGGTTGGCAGACTTACCACGATCAGTGGCTCTCGGAAGGCTTGGCCAGTTACGCCGCGGCTCTGTTTCTGGCTCGTCAAAAAGACGGCGAGCGCCAGTTCCACACGCTGTTGCATTCGTACAAAGACGATCTGCTGAGCAAAACCACGGAGGGAAACACGATCGAATCCGGCGGGCCCATCTGGCTGGGCCAGAGGCTTACAACGTCTCTCGACCCGGAAGGATATCCCAACATCGTCTATAAGAAAGCCTGCTGGGTGCTGCACATGCTGAGGGGGCTGATGACCGATCCCGCGACTGGGTCAGACCAGCGCTTCTTCGCCATGCTCCGCGACTTCATCAACAAATACCAAGGCCAATTGGTTTCGACGGAGGACTTCATTCGGCACGCCGAGAAGTACATGACGCCCGCGAGCGATCTCGAAAAGAACCACAAGCTCGATTGGTTCTTCGGCGAGTGGGTCTATGAGACCGGCATTCCAACCTACCGCGTGGAAGCCAGCATCCACGCAGCCGGAGCGGAGAAGTTCGTTGTCCAGGGGACGGTTACGCAGACTGGCGTTCCCTCCGGCTTCGAGATGCCTGTTCCGCTAGTTGCGCTTTGTGGCAAGGACCGCCGGGTTCTTCTCGGGCGCGTCGTGCCCAGTGAAAGTGGCACCCGCTTCAAGTTCACCACCACGCGCAAGCCTTCGCACGTGACGGTCGATGCGGACAGCGTTCTCGCTATGGTGCGTTGAAAAGTCGTGGTATCTGAAGGGCAGCCGGCGGTTATCCGGGTGGCCAGTGGAAGACACGTCCACCCAGGACATGAAGGTGTAGGTGGGAAACGGTCTGCCCTGCCCAGGTACCGTTGTTAATCACCGTGCGATAACCTTTCGATTCCAACGCCCGCTCGCGCGCGACCCGCGCGGCCAGGAGCGTAAGCCGCCCCAAAAGCGCTTCATCCTCTGCGAGAGCTTCCTTGAGGGAGGGCAGGTGTTTCCGCGGGAGAACCAGCAGGTGTACAGGTGCCTGCGGGTGAATATCTTCAATCACTACGGCCAGATCATCCTCGTAGACGATTTTGGCGGGAGCTTGGTGATTGATGATTCGGCAGAAGAGGCACTCCGGCATTATTAGTTCATCCTGACAACAAAGGTTTCGACGGCGAGATTGGCCGCGAGCAGCTTCTGAGCCAATTGACGCGCCGCATCCTCGGAGCTCTCACTGCCCACGCGCACGCGGTAGAACGTACCATCAGCACGCTCGTAGGCCTGAATGATCACGGGCCCGTACTGCGTTCCGAGCAGCGCCTTCAACCGTTCGGCATTATGACGGTCGGAGAATGCACCAATCTGAACTGCGAAGATGCCGGGGACAGTGGTCGGGCCAAGACCCAGAAGCTCCAACCACACCTGGGCGACGCCGTTCATTCCCATGGCCTGAGCCGCCGCGTAGGAAAGATCGATGATGCGGCCCTCCACAAAGGGTCCACGATCGTTGATCCGCACCGTCACGTCCCGCCCATTTTCGAGATCGTGAACGCGCACCTCGGTGCCAAACGGTAGCGTGCGATGCGCGGCCGTCATCGCGTACATGTTGTAGATCTCACCGCTCGACGTGGCACGCCCGTGGTAAGGATAGCCGTACCAAGAGGCGATACCCCGCTCGCCCTGCACAATCGGGGCCGCAGGTGCAGGCGTTGCCGGAGTTGGCGTGGGTTGCGGGGGCGTCGCCGGCACACGCCCGGCGCTGGTCGGCGCCGGTGCGGGGGGAGGCACGCGTGAAGCAGGGGTTGTCTTGTGCCGATGCAGACAGCCGGTTGCGAAAAGCACTAGCACTACCGCCGCACTCATTTGCAGAGCGCAGCGCCACGAACCGCCTGGCTCGCATTTTGTCATTAGTGTCCGCACTGCCTTATGATTTTGTCTTTTCCACCCGGTCCGCCATCTTCGCGAGATGATCCGAGGCACGGCGCAAGAACTTTGCCATCTCGGCCCGCGTTTCAGGGCGGATCTCCCGATCCAGGAACTTCCGCAGCTTCGCAATTTCTTGATCCAGGGCACGTCCTGCATCTTCAAGTTTCATAAGGTAGTGCTCCCGACCGTCAGTATTCTAGCCAACCCGCGTCCTCTGGACAAATGAAATCCCAGAGAATCTGCTGCGCAGGATATAATTCTGCGTTCGAGACATGCCGCTAGGGCTCTCGCTCGTATTCGATCGCCGGTACGACGGCTCGCAAGGCTCGACGGATGCGACGGCGATACGCCGCCGAACAGAGTGCCGCCGGCGGGGGAGAAGATTCGCGAATGGCATTACGACCTAAACTGTGGTTTCAGTGGCAGCGATTCAAGAAGGCATTCAATTCATCGTGGGGCCAACAAGGAGAGGTTCCGGCCAGCACCGTCCGCATGTGCCCGCATTGCCGGGCGCTGATTGACCGGAGCGCTTCCGTGTGCCCGCTATGCGGCGAGCGGACGGGGCCGGTGCGCTCGCGAAGTACCTCGGGCACGCCCGGGCGCGTGCTGGGCGTGATCCCGGTTCCCACGACAGCCGCGTCCGTAGTGGTGGTAGCGAACCTCGCGCTCTATGCCATCTCCTGGTACATGACGCAGAATGCGGCCTCGACCCAGCTGTATGGCGCCCCCAGTATGGGCGGCATCAGCGGTGAAGTGCTGATGAAGCTGGGAGCCAAGAGCCCCTACATCTGGATGGGCCAATGGTGGCGACTGGTGACCGCGATCTTTCTCCACGCCGACATCCTCCACATCGGCATGAACCTTTGGTGCCTGATCGACCTGGGGCCCGAGGTCGAATCACTGTTCAACTCCACCAAATTCACCTTCATGTACCTGGCTACAGGCGTCGCGGGCTTCCTGCTGAGCCTGTGGTGGGCTCCCTTCGGGATGTCGGTAGGAGCGTCCGGCGCCATCCTGGGACTCGTTGGAATCCTGATCGGTGCGAGTTTCCACCACGGGCATCTCGGAAAAGAGTATCGCAGCCAGCTTTGGCGATGGGTCATCTACATCGCGATTTTCGGCCTGATGTTCAGGGTGGATAACGCGGCGCACTTTGGCGGCCTGGCAGCCGGGTTCGTGCTCGGCTATTTCATCCCGGAAGGCGAGCCGGAAACGCGCCCAGCCGAAAATCTCTGGAATGCCCTGGCAGTTGTGTCCGTGTTGATTATTGCGGGCTCGTTCGTTATGATGGCCTTGCAGCTTGGGCAGCCCCTGCAGTAACCGCAAGAAACGGTAGCGAGGCCACTTCAGCGGTGACGCCGGAAGCAAACGTCAGGGCCGTTCCCGGCTCCGAGACTTCGCGGCGCAGATAGGCGAGCGCGAGCGTCTTGCCAAGCGTGGGGGAACTGCAAGAACTCGTAACCTCGCCGACTTCCCTGCCCTCAGAAATCAGCTTATCACCACGCCGAATCGGCGCCGGAACGCTGACGACCAGACCCATCAGCTTCCAGTTAACGTGCCCACGGCTACGGGCGCGCTCCACAATCTCCTGGCCCACGTAACATCCCTTCGTGAAGCTCAGGGCGTTCCAGAGCCCGGCTTCCAGCGGGATTACATCCTCTCCCAACTCCTGGCCGTAGCGCGGAATACCGGCCTCAATGCGCAGGCTTTCGAGTGCTTCGCATCCACACGAAAGCGTGTCGTAGGTCGGCCCCTGCCCGCAAGCCGCACCCCACAGCGGTTCCATTGCCTCCGCCCCGGCCCAGACTTCGTATCCGTCTTCCCCTGTCGAGGAAGCTCGGACTACACGAATGGGAAAACCCGCGTAGTTCGATGCCACATGATCGAATTCCTGGAGCACTGGCAAGTCAACGTGCAGCGTTTTGGCAAGGAGTGCATGTGCCCGGGGTCCCTGGAAAGCCAGGGCACAGAGGTCCAAGGGCTCGACTTCCACCTGATCGGCAATGATGTAACGCGCGAGGCCCTGCATGGCCTTGGCGCGAAGATCAGCGTCGGTATCCACCAGGAAGCTATCCGCCGTGCGATACAAGCGGAGATCGACCACGATGTGGCCCTGGGGATTCAGAAGCGTGGCGTACGTGCCCTGGCCGGGCGCGAGTTTGTTGACGTCGTTGCTGACCAGCCGTTGCAGCAACTTCGCGTGATCGCGTCCCTTCACGCGGAACTTGGCGCGAAAAGAGTAATCGAAAATGCCCGAGGCGTTCCGTACCGCGCGGTGCTCAGCCGCCGGATCGCTGAATCGAGCGGGAACCATCGCGCCGTGATACTCCCCCAGGCGCGCCCCTTGCGACACGTGGTAATCGGCGAGAGGCGATTTCAGGATGTCAGACATGAGTAGCGAATTAAGGTTCTCTGGGCCGTAATGGACACTCCATCGTGCGCCGTGTGTTGGTGCGCGCGGGGCGAGTGCCACATTCCCAACCCCAACTGTAGGCTGTTAGCTATCAGCCTTCTCAGTACATCCCCAACTGTAGCCGGGCAGCTTCCGACATCCGGCTCTTATCCCACGGCGGCTCCCAGACGACTTCCACCTTAACGTCTTTTACGCCGGGAAGCGTCGTGATCTTGTCCTCTACTTCGCCGGGCAGAGTGCCGGCCGCGGGACACCCGGGAGCGGTCAAGGTCATCTTCACATGCACATGGGCGTCTGGCTCGACTTTGATCTCGTAAATCAAACCAAGGTCATAGATGTTCACCGGGATCTCAGGATCATAGCAGGTGCGCACCCTCTCGATGATCTTGTCCTGGAGTGCGACGACTTCCGAGACATTCAAGGCGAATTCAGAAGGAACTGCGGGATCGGCCATAGACGACTACTCCGTGGTGGTTGCAGCGGGGCCCTGGGGTGCCTTGGAATCCTTCTCCAGCGCGCTACGCAAAGTGTGCCAGGGCAATGAAGCACATTTGACACGCACCGGGAATTGCGAGACTCCAGAAAACACCGCCAACTTGCCGAGATCGGGCACTTCGTCGGCGTCCGGCAGCCGTCCGGTTACCAGGTCATGAAAAACCTCAAAAAGCGAGGCGGCTTCAGCAAGCGTCTTACCCTTCAGCGTTTCCGTCAAAATCGACGCGGAAGCTGTGGAAATGGCGCAGCCAGTACCCTGAAAAGTGATGTCGGCAATACGGTCGCCCTCGAGCCGCAGGTAAAGCGTGACCTTGTCTCCACACAGCGGGTTGTACCCGTCAGCGTGATGGTCAGCGTCCGCGAGCGCACGACAATTTCGCGGGCGCTTACTGTGGTCGAGAATGACCTCCTGATAGAGCGTGTTAAGATCTGCCATAAGCAAATGAGTCCCTTCCTGCAAAATCAGCCGAAAAGCGCCTTGACTCTTTGCAAGCCTTGGGCCAAGGCATTAACTTCTTGCTTCGTGTTGTAGAAAGCCAACGAGGCGCGCACGGTGGCGGGTACACCAAACCGCTGCATTACCGGTTGCGCACAGTGATGCCCCGTGCGAACTGCGATTCCTTCCTGGTCGAGGACCGTGCCAACGTCGTGCGGATGCACCCCGTCCAGCATGAACGAGAGGACGCCCGCTTTTTCCCGCGCCGTACCGATGAGGCGGACGCCAGGAATCTGGCTGATGGCGCCGGTCGCATAGGCAAGCAGCGCGCTGTCGTACGAGAAGACGTTCTCCATGCCAACGCTATTCAGGTAATCGACGGCGGCGCCGAGGCCCAAAACTCCCGCAATGTTGGGCGTACCTGCCTCAAATTTGTGCGGGATCTGATTGTAAGTGGTCTTTGCGAAAGTCACCGACAAGATCATGTCGCCGCCACCCTGGTAAGGCGGCATGGATTCCAGCAGCTCAGCCTTGCCATAGAGGACGCCGATGCCGGTCGGTCCGAACATCTTGTGGCCGGACAGTACATAGAAATCACAATCCAGAGCCTGAACGTCCACCTTGAGATGGGGCGCCGCCTGTGCCCCGTCAACAAGCACGGGGATGTTGCGTGCGTGGGACCACTGCACGATCTGTTTCACGGGGTTGATGGTGCCCAGCGCATTCGAAACGTGCGCCACGCTCACCAAGCGCGTCCGTTCAGTCAGGAGCTTCTGGAACTCCTCCAGGATCACTTCGCCGCGATCGTTGATGGGCGCCACGCGCAGATGGGCTCCCTTTTCTTCGCAGAGCATCTGCCAGGGAACAATGTTCGAGTGGTGCTCGAGTTCGGTAATCAGGATTTCATCGCCGGCCTGGACGTGCTGGCGTCCGTAAGTCTGTGCCACCAGGTTAATCCCTTCCGTCGATCCACGCACGTAGACGATTTCGCGAGGGGCGCGGGCGTTCAGAAACGTCTGAATTTTCACCCGAGCGCCTTCGTACGCTTCCGTCGCCCTTTCGCTGGTCTGGTGCACGCCGCGGTGGACGTTCGAGCACAGTTCCGTGTAAAAACGGAGCACGGCATCAAGGACGACTTGGGGCTTTTGGCTCGTGGCGGCATTATCCAGATAAACCACCGGCTTGCCGTGCACTTTCTGCTTGAGAAAAGGAAAGTGCTCGCGGATCTTTCGGACGTCGAAACCGGTAGCCGGTGCTTCGAGCGCCGGCGCCACGACACCGTGCAACGTTGCCATCACGCCTCCTGAAGGGGCTCGGCCTTGGCCAGCCGCGCAAACAGCCGCTCCGCGAGGCGCTCGCGCAGCGGCTGAAATTTGATGCTCTCCATAACGTCGTTGGCAAAGGCATAAGTGAGCAGGCTCTTCGCCTCCTCCGCACCGATGCCGCGTGACCGGAGATAGAAGACCGCCTCGGGATCGATCTGGCCGACCGTCGCGCCGTGCGTGCATTTGACATCGTCGGCGAAAATCTCGAGCTGCGGTTTGGTGTTGACGATTGCGCCTTCCGACAGCAACAGGTTCTTGTTGCTTTGCTTGGAATCAGTCTTCTGTGCGTCCGGGCGCACGATAATCTTGCCGTTGAAAACCCCTTGCGACTTGCCTTCCAGGACCCCTTTGTAAACCTCGCGGCTCGAACAGTGCGGCCGCGCGTGGTCGATGGTCGTGTGATTGTCCACATGCTGGTTGCCCGCCACCACGTACAAACCATGCAGCAGCGACTCCGCGCCTTCACCCGCCAGCACCGTTTGCACTTCCTCGCGCGTCAGAGCGCCACCCAGCTGGATGGAATGGGTGGCCACGTTGGACGAGCGCTCCTGCTGCACCTGAATCCGAGCGTAGTGAAGCGCTGCGTCATTTTCCTGCTGCACCTTCAAGTAATCGACGTGCGCGCCGTCGGCCGCGACAATTTCCGAGACGGCATTCGTCAGACTCGGCTCCGCCGTCAAGCTCGAGAAGGTCTCAATGATGTCTACCTGCGCCGCAGGTCCCGCCAGAATCAGGTTGCGCGGGTGCATCAGCACAGGCTCACCGGCGCTAGCGGAGATGTGGAGAATGTGCAGGGGCTTCTCCACCACAACACCCTTGGGAACTTCGATGAACGCACCATCCTCAAAGAAGGCAGTATTCAGCGCCACGAACGCGTGCGTTCTTGAGTCAGCGTACCGGCCGAGGTGTCGTTCCAATTTCGACACATCGGTCCGCAGTGCCGCAGCCAGGTTTCCCACTCGAACGCCCGCCGGAAGCCCGGTCAGGCAGGAAAGCTCCGGCACGTAACGGCCATTTAAGAAGACGAGACGGCTACCCTCGAAGCCAACTATTGGCAGGCGCTCAATCTGACGCCGAAGTTCAGCGCTGAGCGTCGTCTCGGCGGGCTTGAAAACACGCGACAGGAAGGGCGCCACGTTCGTGTACTTCCAATCTTCGTCGTGCGTCGTGGGGAAGCCTAACTCGGCGAAGCCCTCAATGGCAGTACGGCGCAGGCTCTGCAGCCAGGCGGGCATACCGTCGTTAAGAGTCTCCTCCCACTCCGTGAACCGCGCCAGGTATACGCCTTCCTGTTCCTTAACGAGAGTCATGAGATACCTTCATTCCTTTCCTTTGCGCTCGAAAAAAGCGCCCTGCGAGTCATTCCCGCGAAGGCAGGAATCCCGTTGCTACCGGGCAACCACACTCGAGGCCTCCTCCAGCCAGCCGTAACCCTTCTCCTCCAACTCCAGCGCCAGCTCTTTCCCTCCTGACTTAACGATGCGCCCGGCGGAAAGCACATGGACAAAGTCGGGAACGATGTAGTTGAGCAGGCGCTGATAGTGCGTGACCACAATGATCGAGCGTTCCGGCGAGCGCAGCGCGTTGACGCCGTCAGCCACGATTTTCAGCGCGTCGATGTCGAGGCCGGAGTCGGTCTCGTCCAGAATGGCGAGTTTGGGCTCAAGCACGGCCATCTGGAAGATCTCGTTCCGCTTCTTCTCGCCGCCCGAAAAGCCCTCGTTGACCGAACGTGTCATCAGGTCCTCGTCCATTTCCAGCAGCTTCATCTTGCTGCGAACCATCCTCAGGAAGTCCATGGCGTCGAGTTCCTCAAGGCCGTGATACTTCCGGACCGCGTTCAGAGCCGCCCGCAGAAAATAGGTGTTGGAGACGCCGGGCACTTCTACGGGATATTGAAAGGCCAAGAAAATGCCCTCGCGCGCGCGATCCTCGGGCGAGAGCGCCAGCAGGTCTTTACCCTGATAAAGAACCTCGCCACCCGTGACCTCGTAAAGTTCGCGTCCGGCCAGCACCTGCGCCAGCGTGGACTTGCCCGAGCCGTTCGGGCCCATAATGGCGTGAACCTCGCCGGCCTTCACTTCCAGGTCAATGCCCCGCAGGATTTCGTTGCCTCCGACACTGGCTTGCAGATTCTTGATCGTTAGCATTCGTCGCTCCGTTGGTTAAAAGTCATGCCTTCCCGCGCAGCCCATCTAAGCTTATCGCGCCGCCGCCGCGCACCGACAGGTACAGGAAGAAAAAACAGTAAAGCACCGCCAGTTCACCATGATTCACAATCGGCCAGAAGCCGCCGGAAGCATGCGCCTTGAAATAGGCCACAGCCATCTCACCGCACAGAAGGAAAGCCACCGGCCGGGCAAAGAAGCCCGCGGCGATCAGGATGCCGCCACCAAATTCCAGCACCGCGGCAGTCAGCATCAGGGGACTGTGAATCATCGGGTGTCCCCCAAAGGCTCCAAACAGTTTCTGCGCGCCGTGGCAGGCGAACAGAAATCCCACAACAACTCGCGTCAGGAAGAGAACGAAATCTTCGAGCTTCCGCATGGTGGTCGTCCTCAGCTATCAGCTTTCAGCAGTCAGCAAAACTACTGCATTCATAATTCATCATTCATAATTCCGAATTACCCCACGCTACCTTCCAAGCTCACTCCCAGCAGCTTCTGCGCTTCCACCGCAAACTCCATGGGCAGTTCGCGGAACACCTGCTTGCAAAAGCCGTTCACGATCACGCCCACGGCATCTTCGGTGGACATGCCGCGCTGGCGGCAGTAGAAAATCTGGTCCTCACCGATCTTCGACGTCGAGGCTTCGTGTTCAACCGTCGCCGTCGAATTCTTCACTTCCAGGTACGGAAACGTGTGCGCTCCACACTTGTCGCCGATCAGCAGCGAATCGCATTGCGAGTAGTTCCGGGCATTCATCGCGCCCTTCAGGATGCGCACCGCGCCCCGGTAGCTGTTCTGCCCGCGCCCGGCGCTGATGCCCTTTGAGACGATCGTGCTTTTGGTGTTCTTGCCGATGTGGATCATCTTGGTGCCGGTGTCCGCCTGTTGAAGGTTGTTCACCACCGCCACCGAATAGAACTCGCCCACCGAGTTATCACCTTGCAGGATGCAGCTTGGGTACTTCCAGGTGATCGCGGAGCCCGTCTCGACCTGCGTCCAGGAGATTTTGGAGTTGCCCCCCGCGCACTTGCCGCGCTTGGTCACGAAATTGTAAATGCCTCCCTTGCCTTCCTTATCGCCCGGATACCAGTTCTGGACTGTGGAATACTTGATGGTGGCATTGTCGAGAGCCACCAGTTCCACCACTGCAGCGTGAAGCTGATTGGAATCGCGCATGGGGGCCGTGCAGCCCTCGAGGTAACTCACCGAAGCGCCCTCGTCCGCCACGATCAGCGTGCGCTCAAACTGGCCGGTGTCCTTGGCGTTGATGCGGAAGTAGGTGGAAAGCTCCATCGGGCAGCGCACGCCCTTGGGGACGTATGCGAACGAACCGTCGCTGAACACGGCGGAGTTGAGCGTGGCGTAGAAGTTGTCGGTGTAAGGAACGACCGAGCCCAGGTATTTGCGGACAAGCTCGGGATGCTCCCGTACCGCTTCCGAGAAAGAGCCGAAGATGATGCCCATCTCGCGCAGCTTCTCCTTGAAGGTCGTGGCCACGGAAACACTGTCAAAAACGGCATCCACGGCTACGCCCGTCAATAGATCGCGCTCGCGGAGCGGGATGCCCAGCTTCTCGTAAGTCTTCAACAACTCCGGATCGATGTCCTCGGGCCGCTTGGGTGTCGCCTTCTTGGGCGCCGCGTAGTAGTGAATCGCCTGGTAGTCGATGGGGGCGATCTTGAGGTTTCCCCACCGCGGCTCCTGCATCGTCAGCCAGTGGCGATAAGCCTTCAGGCGCCATTCGAGCAGCCACTCCGGCTCCCCCTTCTTGGCGGAGATAAGGCGGATGACGTCTTCGTTCAGCCCCGCCGGAACGGTCTCCTGTTCAATGTCGGTGATGAAACCGTATTTGTATTCCTGGGTCGCCAGGATTTCGAGATCGGTCTGAGGGGTTGCCATTACAACATCCTCCAGAAGGTCAAAGGGCAAAGCTGGTTTTGCCTTTTGCTTTTTGCACTCTGCCTCTTGACTTGTTCTTCATGTCTTCGACTCAAACAGCCTTTCGCTCCATCTCGCGAAGCCGCTTCACCGCTTCGACCACACGGCCTACACAGTAATCGATCTCTTCTGGCGTGTTAAATCGCCCCAGGCCGAAGCGCAGCGGGGTCTCGGCCAACTCGTTAGGCAGCCCTAAGGCGCTTAAGACATACGATGCCTCAGGCTGGGAAGAGGTGCAGGCAGAGCCCGCAGAAAGAGCAATTTCCTCCAAGTCCGTCAGCAACTCCGAGATTTCCACGCCTGGGAAACTAACGTTCAAATTGTTGGGCAGGCGGTGATCGAGACTGCCATTCACGTGGATGTCGTCGAGCCCGTTCTGCAAAGCCTTCAGAAGACGATCTCGCAACGCGGCCACCCGCCGCGATTCTTCCGGCATCACTTCACGGCAGATTTCACAAGCTTTGCCGAGGCCGACGATTCCCGGTGTGTTCAGCGTTCCGGGACGCAGGCCGCCTTCCTGCCCGCCGCCCTCGAGAATCGGCGCGAGTTCCACCGCCGCACCGCTCCGCCGAACGTACAGCCCGCCCACACCCTTCGGACCATACAGCTTGTGTCCAGCAATCGACAGCAGATCGATCTGCATAGCCTCCACATCGATGGGGATCTTGCCCGTTGCCTGTGCTGCGTCCGTGTGAAAGAGCACGCCGCGCTCGCGGCAGACGCGGCCAATCTCCGCCAGCGGTTGCACCACACCAATCTCGTTATTCGCCGCCATGACGCTGACCAGCAGCGTCCGGTCCGTGAACGCCGACCGCAGATGATCCAAGTCGATCAAGCCGTCAGGGCGCAGCCGCGCGTACGTCACCTCGAAGCCTTCACCTGTCAGCCGCTCGGCGGGGCCAAGTACCGCCTGATGTTCCGTGGCGAGCGTGATGATGTGGTTGCCGCGGCCACGGTAGCGGTGTGCCACGCCCTTGACAGCTAGATTGTCGGACTCGGTTGCACTAGCAGTGAAGATGATCTCCCCCGGCCGACCATTAATCAACCTTGCGACCTGCCGGCGCGCTTTCTCGACGGCCGCCGCTGCCGTCCAACCGAATTGGTGATTGCGGCTCGCCGGGTTCCCAAAGCCCTCGGTGAAGAACGGCAGCATCGCTTCCACCACCCGCGGGTCGACGGGCGTCGTCGCATGATTGTCGAGATAGATGGGAAGCTTCACCTTTGAACCCTCAGCCAATCCTTACCAAACCGTCTTCCCGCCCTGTTGAGAGGCTTGAAATCTTCACCGCACTCAGCGCTTCCACCAGGGTTTCGTTGACCCTTTGGAGCGGCTCGCGAACGGTGCAGCGAGTCATCTGTCCGCACTCGCGCCGGTCGGTCAGACAACTGGTGATAAAGAGCGGTCCTTCGATAGCGCGAATCACCTCGAACGCCGAAATCTCGGAAGCCGGCCGCGCCAGGGCGTAACCGCCGTTGGTGCCAAGCTGAGATGCCAGCAACCCGCTCTTGGCCAGTTTCTGGAGTATCTTGGCGAGTAGTTCAGTCGGCATTCCATAGGCTGCCGCGATCTCCTTGGCGCTAGAGGCTCCTTTGGGGCCGATTTCGGCCAAATATTTGACGGCGATCAATCCGTAGTCAGCCTTCTTGGAGAGTTTCAGCATCTTCAATATCCGACTTCTTTTGTCGCCTATAGAATACGGCACCAAGTCCATCATGTCAAGTGTGTCGTCGACCACGCGGAACTCTTTCCTTTGCTTCGGCAACCTACCAGGGGGTTTTCGACTCTAATGACCTAACTGTTACATCTTTAGCACTGGGTTCCAGCCAGTGCGGTTTAGGCAGGGCGTCCTCCCCAACGGGCTGATCGACGGACGAACTTGAGGGGGTCACCAAACGAGATAATCCCTCGTTCGGGCGGGAATCTCGGCAAATGAAGGGACGGAATAGTCACGATGAAAAACCTGGACCTCCTTCCGGCGTGGTGGCTTATCTTGACTGGCCGCAAGCCTTTTCTTTCCATTGAAATAACCCGCGAATGCCCGCTAAGTTGCCCTGGCTGTTACGCTTACGGGCCGGATCATCTCAATGGGGGAGTTACCCTTCGAGAGCTTCGCGACGCAAAGGGGGACGCGCTGGTAGACGGGGTCCTAGGTTTGGTGCGCCGGTACCGGCCCCTGCACGTGTCCATTGTGGGAGGAGAGCCACTGGTCCGCTATCGGGAGCTGGGCGTCCTACTGCCTAAACTTGAGGCCATGGGGGTTGAGGTCCTGCTGGTCACTAGTGCCGTCCGCCCCATTCCAGCAGCCTGGAAGGATCTATCGAACCTTTACCTTGCGATTTCGATCGACGGCCTACAGCCGGAACACGACCGGCGGCGCGCTCCGGCGACCTACGACCGCATCTTGAAGCACATAGACGGCCAGCGCTTCTTTGTCCACTGCACGATCACCCGGCAGTTGGCACAGCGGCAGGACGGCCTTAAGGAGTTCGCCGCCTTCTGGTCCGGCCGGCCTGGGCTCCGCAAGATATGGTTCAGCATCTACACGCCGCAGAAAGGTGAACAAAGCCCCGAACGTCTAACTGCGGAGGACCGGACTCATGTCCTCGAGAACCTGGCCCAGTTGCGCCGCACCTTCCCGCTTATCGAGATGCCCGACCGTGTTCTCAAGGGTTTTCAGCACCCGCCCGAGTCACCGGAGGAGTGCATCTTTGCGCAGGCGACCGCCTGCGTTTCGGCCGACCTCACAACTGCCATCACCCCGTGCCAGTTTGGTGGGCAGCCGGTCTGCGCGGAATGCGGGTGCCTTGCGTCAGCCGGCCTGGCCTCATTTGCAAAATACAAGTTGGCAGGATTCGTTCCGATTGGGGACATCTTCTCTGCTTCCAGGAAGTTCGGCGACCGCTGGGTGACAGCGACACCCTAAGCTCGGCTCGCCGCTTCGGAATCAGCGCTTTCGCGTGAAGAGCCGTCCGGGGTTGTTGTTGACGACGACACCTTCACCCTGCCCGCCCAGATCCACGAGCAGTTGCCGGATAGCACCTTCATACAAAACGTTGTTGCCGATAACGCAATCCTGAAGCCCCTTGTAGACAATCCCGTACGACGGGCTGAAAGCTCCCGTGCCATCGTCGTCCTGCCACACCTGAAGATTGTTTCCCACACACGTCACGCCGCGGGCTCCGTCCAGCAGGATTTGCGAAGAGTCGTAGCTGTCGGGCTTGGCTAGCTTGCCGCTCCGCTTAAGGAAATTGCCCGTCACCGTCATTTGCGAGCACGGTGAGTGGCCGCTGCGCAGGGCGATTCCACAGGTACCGGCGCGGTCAAGAAAATTGCCCGTGATCTGGTAGCCGTCACCTCCCGTGATGAGCACGTTCTCCTCACCGTTCCACTCGACTCGGTTAGCGGTGAAGGTCACGGAGGCGTTTTCATAGCGTGCTGCGAAGCCCGCGCGTTCGTTGCCGGAAAACCAGTTGTCGAGGAGGAAGCCGTCCCAGCCCCGCAAGCTCAAGCCATCGCCTTTGTTATAGGCCAACATACAATGGCGTATCGAAAAGCACCACGCGCGGGTCAGGTTCACTCCGTCACCGCTGAAACGCGCCACCTGACAGCGCTCGATGCGGAAAGCGTCTTCGCGTTTTCCGTAGTCCGGCTTGTTGAGGAAGACTCCGTGAATGTTCTTGCCCAGGTTGCGTCCGTCCAGCGCCAACCCCTCGAGCGTAGCGCCCCAGGCGCCCGTGATATTAAGGAGGCACGAGGAATCGGCGTTGGCAAGACGCAGCACGCTCCCGCCCGGACCACGGTAGTCCCAGGACGGGATACCCACTACGGATGTATCGGGACGCACGTGAAGTTCCGAAGTAACGTATACCCCCGGGGGAACGAAGACCGCACCGCGGGTGTCCGCCGCCGCATCCAGGGCCTTCTGCAGGGCCTTCGTGTCGTCGCTCTTACCGTCACCCACGGCGCCGAACTCGCGCGCACTAATAAACCCCTCAGTGTGGGGTGCCTCTGCGCCCAGCGATGTAGCCGCTCCGAGCAAGCAGGAGGCCCCGCCCAGCAACGCGCTTTTCGCAAGTTCGCGACGCCCGAACAACGACATGTCACTCTTTGGCATGCTTCCTCCTTCACACCGCGCGATTAGGGTGGATGTGCAACAGCGACTACTCTTTGGAGCTGGCCACGCACAACGGTGGCAACCAACACATGCCGCGCCATTGTCTCTCGATTCTTGTTGCCAATCCAGGGCTTTGATCGGCACATCCTGCAACTACTTACGGGAGTGCGAGCCCCAAGGCAAACAACACGTCGCCAGCAGATGCCCAGTTTTCGTTGCGGGCGCCACCCCCATCTCCAAGCCCGGCCCACTGGAACTCCGCTGTGGCCCCATGACGGGTTAAAACATGACTAGAAGTAAACCACGCCGCAGGTCCGCGCGTCAGTAGGCTTTAGGAGAGTAGATGGAAGCAGACTCGCAAATCATCGGCTGTATTGAAAAGTGCCTGCGCTGTTGTATCACTTGCTGGAAAATGCACGAAGAAACTACCAGCGTAATAGACATCGAGCGTTTCCGGTCTCTACATCTGCATCTCGTAGAGTGCGCTGAGATTTGCCGGACAACAGCCAGCTTCCTGCGCTGGAACTCGGCGTTCTGCAAAGCAGCTTGCGCCCTTTGTGCCGAAACGTGCGAAAGGTGTGCGTGGGAGTGCGCCCGCATCCCAGGTGACGAGCAGGCTAGGCGAGTACTAGAAGCTTGTGAACAATGCGCGGGAGCCTGCCGGGTACTAACCCAACACCTGGAATCCCTGCCTCGTTCAAGCGCGGCAGCGTCTTAGGGCAGATCTCTCCGGTATCATTTGGGCACGACTTCGCGGCAATTCTGGCCGCACCGCGATCAGATTTCTCAGTTCATTTTTACGCGCTTTGCACCGCTGGCGGGGCGTAACTCAAAGGTGGAGTTGGGAAGGGGCCGATTCACTTTCATGCTGCTGTAGCGCGCAATGAGGTAGTCACCACCGCTCTCAAAGAACTTCTGCTGAACCGGCAGCCAGGAGTCCTCGCTGACCCACAGTTGAATCTTCACGAGTTGACTCGCTACGGATTTCGCGCGCGGCGAAAGCTCCAAGACAGCCGTAGCGTCTCCGTCGATATCTTCTTCTTTCAGGTACTTTATGTTGTAGGATTTACGCAACTCGCTGGTCTCCGACCCAAAACCCAACAAGAAGAACTGCTGAATAAGCTCACTCTTCTGTTGCAGGTCGAACTGTTGAATCTGGTTGATCTTGGGAAGATAGACCTCTGCCTGATTCTTCTTGAAAAGGATCGCCTTCTGGTCAGGCTTCTGAATATCGATACGAACCTCGGGGTTCTTCCCTTTCCGGTAGAATATCTGCCCTGTCTCGGTGGACTTGTCATCGACAAGAACCGTGACCTTGGTGTATTCGAGATTGGCGGAAACGGTTTTCACGTACTTGGCCGCCTCGTTCATCGGATCAAGAATTTCCGAGAGATCCGCCGGCGTCTTATGTTTACGTGCCGGCAGCGAGCCGGTCGTCATAAGGATGATGATTCCGATGAAGAGTACTGACTGCCAGGGCTGACGAGCCAATTTCATAGGATCAAGAACCACCATAGCCCAGAAGGGAATGTGCCTACTTCGTTTTCGTCAACCAGTCCGGCCGTAATGCTCCCCTTTAGGGACCGAACTGTTCCACCTCGACCGTATAGCCAAGGACCACTTGATTGCGATCACGCACCGCTGCAGTCGACTTCACCACACAGGGCCTCTGCATGTGCTGCCGGATGATGACCGGAATCGCATCCTCGGGCTTCTGCGCGAACGACTCGACCAATCGGGCGTCCACCAGGAAGCGCACGGTTCTATCGGTGCGGCCCAACTCGACGATACCCTGTTGGTGGCGAAGTTCGGTCATCTCCAAGGTCGGGCGGTCATTAAACCAAGCGTGCGGGGTGAAGAAGATAAAGCTCAGGATGGCCACGACAATGACATCGTATTGCCAACTACCGCGCTCGTAAGCCCAGAAGATGCTACGAGTCACTACCAGCCAAATCTTGCCAGGGACCTTACTAAGACCAGTGTCGGCCGCCTGTGGCGCGGCACCGCGGAGAGATTGATTGTGAATATCAGTACTCGGGGCCATAAACGTAATCTGTCGAAGATAGCCAGAAACTCGGAAAGAATCAATCTGAAACGATCCGGCCATCCCGCATGCGGATCGTCCGGTCAGCCACCGCCGCGGCCTCAGGATTGTGTGTAATCATGAGAATGGTCTGCCGGAAGGTCCGATTCAGTTCCCTCAACATAGTAAGCACGACCTGGGAGTTCTCCGTATCCAAATTGCCCGTCGGTTCGTCGGCCAACAATATCTTGGGTTCGCAAATCACCGCGCGGGCTATCGCGACGCGTTGCTGCTCCCCGCCCGAAAGAGCGAACGGACGATGATTGAGTTTTTCCTGGATGCCTAACATGCCGGCAATGGACTCGAAGCGATGTGGATTAAAGCCATTCCCCTGAATGTGCTGTGCGATAGCAATGTTGTCGCGCGCGGTCAACGTCGGCAACAGGTTATAACGCTGAAAAACGAAACCGATCTTGTGGCGGCGGAAGCGCGTGCGGTCGGCGTCGGTCATGGCGAGGAAGTCGTTGCCGTCCACGAGGACCTTCCCTGAGGTGGGACTTGTCAAGCCGCCCAGAACATGGAGGAGTGTCGATTTCCCACAGCCCGAGGGGCCCACTACCGCGACGAATTCGCCTTCCTGCACCAACAAATCAACGCCCCGCAAAGCCGACACGTCAACCTTGCCGACGCGGTAGACCTTCCTCAGGCTGTTGGTCGAGATGATGGGTTCCACGTGCCTTTTTCTCTCTCCCGTGACTGGTGGCACTCACCGGCTTACAGCGCGGCGCGCTCTTCTACCTATATTGCCAGACGTGGGCCAGGCGCGCCAGGTTACTCGTAAGCAAGGGCATCCACCGGGTCAAGCTGGGCCGCCCGGAATGCCGGATAGAACGCACCGAGCAAGCTTCCCGCGACTGCCAGCAAGCCAGCGTAAAAGGCCCAGCTGACCGTCAACTGAATGGTAAGCGACGGGAACACGACTCGCAGCGCCCTTTGAGAAGCCGTAGCGCCTACATACCCAGCCAGGATGCCAACGGCTGCAAGCACGCTGGCTTCCCTCAATATGACGGCGATGATGTACCCTTTTGACGCTCCGAGCGACTTCAAGATTCCGATTTCGCGCGTCCTCTCTGTAATCGTCGTGTACATGGAGAGGAAGATCACCATGAAGCCGATGACCGCCGCAAGACCAACCATCACACCGTTGAACGTATCCATGGCCGGGAGGTTGTTGGACGTCATCAACGACATGTAATCCTTGATCGACTTCACATCGTACGTGGGGAGGAACTTCTTGAAGTTCGCGATGACGTCATCCGCATACCCGGGGTCTGTACACTTGACGAAAAAGATCGAGGCTTTGTCTTCCACTCCCAGCAGGTCTTCAGCCGTCGCCATGGGGATGAATAGGCGCGACCCTTTCCCGTGTTCCACAATGCCCGCGACGTAGAACCTGTGAGCGAGAAGATCCACCTTGTCACCGACTTTCACCTGGTGAGCCTTCGCATAGACGTCATCAACCAGGACGTCAGTGGGACTCTTGAGCGGCCCTCCCGAATGGTACACGAACCCGCCGGTGACCTTATCAAAACTGTCCATATTGATGCCGAAGATCAGGCTCAGATTCGCGGAGTTGAAAGCCGTCAGGACCGGCGCCACCGCTTGCACGTGCGGGCGCTCCGCCAGGCGGTCGCCGACCTTCACGGGAACAGGGGCGGAACCGAAAGCCAGAAGGAACGATGAGCCGGGCGGTTGCACGAGGACATCAGCCCCAACACCTTCCACGCGTTTGGCCGAGTCATTCAGCATGCCATGGGTTAGTCCCACGACGAGCATGACCATGCCAACTTCAATTGCCACAGCCAGCATACTCACCGCAGTGCGGATGGGCCGGTGGAGGAGGTTGGATAAAATCAACTTATTGACCAAGCGGACTCTCCTTGGGAAGCGAGGCGCTGAGTTCCACCAGTTGCGTGCCGGGGGGCTGCGGCAACTCAAATTTCTCTGCCGGAATGGGCTGGTTGAAGGTGCATTTTTCAAGTGTAATGGCTAGTTCGTAGTCCTCGGCCGGCCGCTTGACGTCAAGGTGCGCCGGATATTGAATCCCCTGAAAATCTTGATACGAAGCGTAGCGTACGTCTTCCGTGTAGGTGCCTGCCATCTCGTAGAATTGCACACGGGCGATTCTCAGGTCGGCACGATCGAACCACACCTTGCGCCGCAGCGTGAGAGCGTCACCCGCCTCGGGTGCCACAACGATCACCACATAATAGCGGTGCGCACCATCCTCAGCCTCTTCCAGAATGCACTTTTCGTGCTCTGCGTCGATGGGCGGAACGACCAGAGCCTGCAGGATGTGCTGCGGCCGGAGGTTCTCCAGCGCGTTCTTGGCAGGGCGGTGGAAAGACGTCTTACCCACAATGAACTTCTGTTTGGGAGGAATGTAGAGGCGGAAGTCTTCGCCGTTCGAGACCATGTCGAACACCTTCGTCATCACCACAGGCGCCAAGCCGAAAATGCGAATCGTCGATGGCCGATCAACCAGAATGAACCCTCTCACGTCGTGGTATTCCCGAATGATGCCCGAGTAAACTGAGCCCGCTGTCGGTTCCAGGTCAACCGTGGCCGTAAGCGTATGAATGGCCTCGCCTTGTGAATTGATCTTGGAAACAAGGTCGGCCAGAGTTGCATCTTGGGCGGGCGGCGGCAGCTCGGCGGGGCGGATGCGCGTCTCGTGGCGTACCAAACACCCCGGCGCCGATAGCATTACGGCGACCAGGACTACTCCCAGCGTGCTCGCCGCTATGTCATGCACTCTGTTTCGCAAGATTCCGACGCTCCAATCTAACAAAGGGCTTGACCCCAGTCAATCCCCACAATGATGTGCAATTGCAGTAAATTCCTTGATTTGCAAGCATTTGGTGCAGGAAGTCGTTGGCGGGAGGCTCTGCCGATATTTCGCCACACTGCCCAATATTCGCTCTAACACTGTCGCCTACTCATGTCACCCGTTTATGTTCCACTCTTGTAAGTTACTGATTCTTCGTCTGCGATGGCGACGCGAGCACGTCCTCCACAACGCCCCCGCGAACTTCCCGCATGCATGTTGCCAAATCGGCCCTAGCTCGCGACACGCGACGGCGGAAGCCCCGTCTCCACCCTCAGTGATCCAACCAAGTCCCGCAAGTGCAGGCGCTTGCACCGGCAATACTCCCTGATGCCGGCAACAATTTGAGACGCCATCGTGGGATCGTAGAAGTTCGCCGTACCGACCTGGACAGCACAGGCCCCGGCGATAATGAACTCCAGGGCGTCCTCGGCTGATGCAATGCCCCCGATCCCGATGATCGGGATCTTCACCGCACGCGCGGCTTGGTACACCATGCGCAGCGCCACCGGCTTTATGCCGGGTCCGGAAAGCCCGGCCGTGACGTTGGCAATGCGCGGCGCGCGGGTCTCAATGTCAATCGCCATCCCCACAAAGGTGTTCACCAGCGAGAGAGCGTCCGCCCCCGCCTCTTCTGCCACCCGCGCGAATAACGCGATGTCTGTGACATTCGGCGACAGCTTGACGAACAGCGGGTAACGAGCGGCTTTTTTCGCGGCGCGCACGACTTCTTCCGTCAAGCGCGGGTCTGTGCCGTACACGATGCCGCCACAGCGCGTGTTGGGGCAGGAAATATTCAGCTCGTACGCCGCGATGCCTTCGCCTTCGTTCAGTGTTTCGATGCAGCGCACGTAATCTTCGGTCGAGTAGGCAAAAACGTTGACCACCGTGCGAGTCTGAAGCGTGCGCAGGAAGGGCAGTTTCTCCGTCAGGAAGCGCTTTGCGCCGACGTTTTGCAGGCCAATGGCGTTCAGCATGCCAGAACTGGTTTCGTAGATGCGCGGCGGCCGATTCCCTTCCATGGGCTCCGGCGAGATGCCTTTAACGCAAATCGCGCCGAGCTGGTTCAAATCGATGAGGTGGGCAAATTCCTTGCCGTAGCCAAACGTCCCACTTGCCGTCCACACTGGATTCTGAAACTGTACACCGGCAATGACTGTTTCAATTTGGGGTGTGAATTCCTTCGCCGCGGTGGCCGGTCCCGCTGTGCCGGCAGGGTTCGCAGGGCTGCCCGTGCGGTCCGGGCGCGCAATTCCCTGCTTTGGGCTAGATTTCATCGCCACAGATTCTCCGCCTTCCTATTCCTTGACCCCTAAGCCCGATCCGTCCCAGACCACCCGATCGGCCCAAAACACCGGCCCTTCCGTGCAGACTCGCTGATAAGCTTCGTGCCCCGTCCCCTTGACCCGGATCGAGCAACCCAGGCACACACCCAATCCGCAGCCCATGCGATTCTCCATGGAAACCAGGCAAGGGTGCCGGAAGCGCTTGGCCAGCTCCACCGTGGCGCGCAGCATGGGCCATGGACCACAGGCCATCAGCAGGAACTTCTTCTGACTGTGCGCGGCGAGATATTGTTCCAGCGGCCGGGTCACAAAGCCGCGATATCCCACCGATCCGTTCTCCGTTGCCAGCAGCATGGCGCGCACGAGTGGTTTGAACTCGCCCACCGCCACCAGATCATCCTTGGTTCGTGCCCCAAAGAAAAGCCGCTGCTTGAACCCGGCTTCAGCCAAGCGCTTCGCCGGTAACAGCAATGCGGCAATTCCGATGCCCCCCGCGACGTGGAGAACCTCTTCGGCCTCGTGGGCGTTCGGAAGGTAGTCCTCTTCGAAGAAACCGTGGCCGAGCGGTCCCAGCAATCCCACCTGATCCCCCGGTCGAAGCTCTGCCATCAAGCGCGTGCCACGCCCCACGGCCTTATAGAGCAGTTGCAGGACACGTATTCCCTGCCCCTTTCCGGACCCACCACGGCGGCTGTCTTCCTTGGGTTCTACCGCGTAAATGCTCATCGGACGGCGCAGCAGCACGTCAGAGCGGCCCAGCAACCGGACCATCACGAACTGGCCCGGCCGCACCGCAGGCGCCTGCTGGGGGGCATCCAGGCTCAGAAGGAAATGGCCGCCCGTAAGGGCGCGGTTCTCAATGACAGCTACGGTTTCATCGGACATTGACGTTCATCGTAGCAGAAGAGAGCGTCTTCGTGTAGGGCCAAGGCTCATCCGAAAGCCCAAAATGTTCGTGTGGCTGGAAAGTATGGAACTTGCGTGGGCCTTCGCTGGCGCTTTCGAGGAGAAGCGGCGAGGAGGCAAGCTTTGAAAGAACGCCGCGGACATTCCAAGTTCAGGTATGTCCGCGGCGTCAGATTGATCCTTCACGACTTCGCGGCGCCGCATTGACGCGGAACCGCGCCAGACCCGTCAGAAGGTGATCTTCGCAGCAGCTTGCATGATGCGAGGACCTATCGTGCTGTTGATGCTACTCACTCTGCCGAACAGGCCACTGGTAAATGAGCCGGTCGGGTTTGCGAACTGTGCATGGTTAAAAGCGTTAAAAGCTTCAAACCGTAGTTGGAGTTGCACACCTTCCCGGAGCATCGTGTCCTTGTGCAAGCCCAACGTCCAGTTGTTGATCCCCGGCCCATGGAAGAAACGAGGATTGGCCGTGCCAATCACGCCGAGGCTTTCCTGCGTGAAAGCGTCAGCGCTGAACCAAGTATGATTCGCGTCCTTCCGGGGATCACCGGTGATTCCTAAGGGGCCGACATGGTTGGGCATGTCAACACCAGAGGTTCCCCTTAGCGCATGGTCGTCACCCTCGAAAAGCGCGACCGGGAACCCCGTTGCAAACCTCGTAATTCCCGCAATACTCCATCCCTGAACGAGTCGTTTGGGAAGCGTGGTAAAGGCCCTCTCGAAAGGTATGGTGTAAACGTAGCTGGCCACGAAATTGTGAGTGACATCGAAGTTCGTAAGGGCCCGGCTCAGGCTGTGGTCCTCATAGTTCATGCGGTTGTTGAAATAGGATCCGTCGTCGATGCCCTTGGAGAACGTGTACGCGACCAGGAAGGAAGAATTCCCGGAACGCCTCTCCAAACTTGTCTGGAAAGAGTTGTAGCTGGAATTGGCCCAGTCCCCTTCGTAGAAGGTGGTCGAAAAGTTGCGCCCGAAGGGACTGCGCGTTCCGTAGATTTGCGTACCATCCGGGAGCGTGAAGGTGGAGTCTTCCTGCCGAGGTCCGCATTGCAGCGTCCCATCCATCACTCCGGCTCCCCTGAGGCTCAGGCAGAGATTGGGATTGCCAGGGTTCGCTTCCTGGATACCGATCAGCTTGCGCCCGAGCGTGCCCACGTACCCGAGGCTCAACACCATCGACCCACTGAGCTGACGCTGAATGGTGAGGTTGTAGTCCATGGCGTACGGGAGAGCATTGTCGGTGGCGTACCCAAGCGTGCTCGATAACGGATAGTAAGCGGAGAAGTCGAAGTTCTTAGCCGCGGCGCTGCCCGGCGCTGGAATCACGAACGGGAAGGGGTGCCCTTGAGACTGGCCAGTGGAACGGGTGGTGAAAGGCGACTCAAACATCGGTGGAGCCGCAGACCCCCAGTACTCACCGAAGGGCACCGTGCCCAGTTCCCAATACAAGGTTTGGTCTTGAATGGCGGTGTAGAACATGCCCCCGGCCAAGCGAATGCTGGTTTTGCCAGGGCCGCCGAGGATCTTGCCCAGCACACCCTCGGAGTAATTGGGGGAGTAGGCAATGCCGAAGCGCGGGGCAAAGTTATCATATCGGGTGGGAGCCAACGTCCGTGGAACTCCCGGGTCGCCAGGGTACAGCAAGCCCTCGGGAGCCGTTGGGTATTTGACCGATTGCTCGCCAGGGATTAAGGCCACAATCTTGTCCTGGGCGTCGTACCAGGGCTGGCTGAATTCCCACCGTACCCCCACGTTGATCGTCACATTGGGGCGGATGTGGATGGAATCCTGCGCGTAGGCTGCTCCGTACTTGCTGCGAGAGTCAAGAAGTTGCAGGCTCGACTGCGTGTAGCCAGAGGGAGCCCCCAGCAGGTAGTCGGCAACGTCCGAGCCGGTTTCCGTCCCGTCGAAGTTGAATTGCCCGACCGGAGCGCCGGCATTCCGCTGGTTCATCTGATAGTAGCGAAAGTCGACGCCGAATTTCAGCGTGTGGCGCCCTTTGATTTTGGAAAAGCTGTCCTGAATCTGATAAGTATTCTGATTGGCAATGCTGGGCGAAATCGTGCCAAAGCCGAACTCGTTCAGTTGCACAGTGGGGACACCGAGGTATCCGGTGGGGCCCGAGTTATTGATGCCGTCCGTTCCGGCTCCCGTCACAAACCCCATGCTTTCCAAGGTCGGTGCCGTTCCCGACGGGACCGTCTGCGTGGGCAGACGGGTGAAACTCAGTCGAACCTCGTTGACCGAGGTCGGATTGATAATACGTGTGTTGGTCAACGTCGCTTGCTGGTTCCGTACCTTCGTGACGTCGGGAAAACCGGGCCAACTAGCGCCGGCGAGGGCTTCCTTAGCATTCGAACCGTCATAGAGATAGTAAATCGACCAGTTTCCGGTCAGTTTGTTGAGGAAATCCACACGCTGCCCAAACATGTTCTCGGAGGTTCGGGTCGGGTAGGCGGCGGTAGCGTAGAGATCCGCGCCGACGTTCGCAGCAGGGATGAACCCCAGCGTCCCTTTGGTTGCAGAAGACCATGCTGTCTGAGGGATGGTTCCGTCGGGGAAAACGTCGGAGTAAAGTTCACCATCGGTTACCGTGTAGCCAAGCCGAGTGGAAAGCGCTTGGGCCCAGGCGGAGCCGTTCACTGCACCACCTAGGTTGTCCACGCCGATGATCCCCTGACGTTGGTCGGATGAGAGCACCTGGACTTGGCTGGCCGTTCCGCCATTGATCTCGCGGGTTCCTTGATAATCCGTGAACCAGAAGAGCTTGTCCTTGATCGCCGGCCCACCTACAGCATATCCGAACTGATTTCGCTTCAAAGTGCCGATGTCGCCGTCGAAGAACCCGCGGGAATCCATAGCGTTGTTCCGCAGGAACTCGAAGGCTGATCCGTGGATGCGGTTCGTGCCGCTCTTGGTGATAGTGTTGGTAAGGGCACCGCTGAACCGCCCATATTCTGCGTCGAAGCTATTGGTGACGAGGCGAAACTCCTGGATGGAGTCCAAGTTGGGCTGGATGCCAGCCTGGAAGTTCCCGACGTTGGACACATCGCCGCCGTTCACCAGAAAGCCATTGCTGTTCTCCCGTTGGCCGTTTACGGAAACGGTTCCGGGACCTTCGCCGCGCGTCGAACCGGGGGCAACACCTGATTGCAAGGAGAGCAAATCCAGGTAGCTCCGTCCGTTGAGGGGTAGTTGCAGGATCTGCTTTTCCTCAATCACCAAGCCCAATTGGGTGTTCGCACTCTCCACCTGTACTGGGGTTGCGGTTACGGTGATTTCCTGCGTGGTGCTCCCGACGTCCATGACAAAATTCTGTTCCAGGGTATCCTGGACGTGCAGGACGAGACCCACCTTATTGATCTCTTTGAACCCCTCCTTGCGCACCACCAGGCGATAACGCCCAGGAGCGAGATCAGGGATCACATAAATGCCAACTCCGTTCGTGCTCGAGTTGTGCTGCGCATTCGTGTCAATGTTGATGGCTGTGACTTCAACGCCGGGTATGACACTTCCCTGCTGATCCGAGACATTTCCGTTAATCGTGGCGTTTGTGGTTTGTGCCCGCAGAGGCCGCACGGGCGCCAACAGAACCGCACCTAAGACGGCGGCCAGGCAAAAAACAAGACTGGAACAACGACACTTCATCTTCATCTCCCTCCGACGCGGATAACTACTCTCTTGTTGGTATGCCGTCGAGAGACGCCGAATGTGCCAAAGTTGAATAAGCTAATTAAGCCAATTTTCCAGGAAAGATGTCACGCAACTGTAGCGGCGGTCTATGACCGCCACCGTTGAGAATCAACGATTTCGGCGCTCATAGAGCGCCGTTACAGTGTACGCCGGCGGGCTCCCACCCAGACTCTCTAGGGGTGGTTCGCTCGACCTCCCAGGAAAGCAAACAGCACGCGCTGGCCGAGGGGCTTGGTGCCCGCTCCATGTGACTCGAGGGTCACGAACAGCGAGTCGATTTCAGCAAGCTGCTGCGGGTCGTCCACTGAAAGCATCCACCGCTTCTGGTCCTTATCGTCGGTGTACAGGATACCCAGGTTTCTTACCGAGGCCGGTTCGCCCAGCCGTTCGCCCCACACGTCAAAGGAGTAATTCGCTTTCGCCATCTTCTTGGCATCCAGATCGTAGGCGTAGAAGATAAGCGACTTCCCTTCCGTGTAGAAAATTCTCCCAAAAGCCTTCTGGTTCTTGCCCTTGCCGTCGGCATCGTGAACATCGATGATGTGCAGATTCCTCGCACCCATCAAGTCCGTGATGTCACGCCCGGCGGCGAGCAATTCCCGGTCATGCGTCAGGGTCGCCGTCTGTGACTTCATTTGTTGGACAAGCGCAGTCAGCTCTGCCTTCTGCGTCCCAAGGTCTGCTTCCATCTGGGCTTGGCGTGATCGTGCCTCCTCAAGCTCAGATCTAGCGCGGGCCAGAAGCTGTGCACTATGCTCATTCTGACTCGCTAACTGAGCATTGTGATCATTCAGTCCCGCCAGCGTTTGTTGAAGCGCTTGCTTCCCACTCTGGCTAGCCCCCAGGTCCCGCTCGAGGCCGGCGACTCGCAGGGCCATGGCAGCGTTCTGATTCCGCAGCTCGGCGAGGGTTTCGTTCGAAGCATCCAAAGCAGTTTGAATTTCCTTGACTTTGGCCTCCAACTCGCCCCGCTTGGCCTCCTGCGCAACGGGATTTATCCGCGGTGGCTCGTGCGTGACTGCCGCCACGGAAGGCGAGGTGGGCGTGTGGATGGTCCGGTAACCAATTCCGATGGCGATCACCGCCAGCCCGGCGGCCGCCGTCGCCCACGCGTAAGGCCAGGCCCACCGCGGTGCCTCCAAACGGCTGCGGCTCTCCCCATTCCCCACCTCCGGCGAGAATCGGATGCCTTCGGCACATGCCCGTTTGAGGAATCGCGCCCGCAAGTCCGTCTTGTGAAAGTATCGCCGGAGGGAGCCGTTCAACATGTCGCGTTCGCCGCTCGGTAATTGCTGCAAAGAAGTCAGGAATTCCTCTTGCACTTCCCGGCACGACGGGCAATGTTCCGCATGCTCCATCATCTGTTGGTAGTCATTTGAGGAGAGCTGGCTGGACTCAGACGGCTCCGCGATGCCCTCAAATGATTTCGGCTTCCGCATCGATCTCCCCCCGGTGAGCAATTTCATAATCCGTTTTCACAGTCCGGCCGTGGCCGTTTTGCTTGCCATGTGTCAGCAGTGCGCGCAAACGATGCAGGGCGCGATAGTAGTGATGACGCACATTGCCGAGCGACTCTCCCGTCTTCTGTGCGATATCCTTAAGCGGCATATCCTCAAAGTAGGCCATGTGAAGCACGCTGCGCTGGGAACGATTGAGGCTTTCCAAGCCCTCCCGCACCAGGCAGCGGGCCTCGGGAAAGGTCAGCAGGCCTTGCACGACATTGCCCGTGGAACGTTCGGCGCCGTCGGCCGGACGGGACCGGGCCTGGTCGCGGTCGTAGAACCCTCGCAGTTTGAGGTATTCACGGCGATTCAGGCTGCGGTGATAGGCATATTGGAGCAGCCAGACCTTCGCGGTACCCTTCGCAGCATCGAACTGTCCCGCCACCCTGTAGATTTCCAGGAAAACGGATTGCATGACGTCCTCTGCCTCGGCGGAATCACGGAGGATCTTGAAAGCCACGCTCAGGATGAGCCGGTGGTAGCGTTCGAAGAGTACGGCGAGCGCGTCGTTGTGGCCCGATCGCAAATGCGCCATCAGTGTCGCGTCGGTCATTCGACGTAACGCGTCGAATGAAAACCTACATGATTCCTTTGGTCGCCCTGCAGCTGATCCCATAAAGTTGTCCTTGGAGGCCTTCAGCATCACCCTCGAAACGCGTGAAATGCGCCGCCAGGTGGACGTCTCATCAGGGTAAGGTATAGCAGAAATTGGGCCTGCGGGGGTGCGGTTTTATTTTGCTGGGCCTTTGGTACAACCCGCCGCCACGAGGGGCATACTGCGCGGGTTGGAACTATCGTGGCCGTCGCCCCTTGGGTGGTCTTCCGTCAAATAGAACGAAGGATCACCGGCAAAGGCAGTAAACACTCAAGCCGGCCCCGCGACTTCAACCCAAGCCTTTCATTTCGAATTCCGTAAGGTGGTGCGCCGCCCATTTTCTCCAGACGTACTGGGGAATGCGGCTGGTCCAGGTGTCTTTGTTGGCAAGGCGTTGCTTCAAGGTGTTGGCGACCGGCTCGGACACCTCCACCTCAAACGGATACCTGACGGTGGGCTCGAAAGAATCCTCCGTCCATCCTAACAACAGGAACTGATACATGCCTGGGTTCACGAATTGAAAGTCGTTCGGGTGCTCGAGATCGGATCGGAACAGGACCTGTTTCACAACCGATTGGCTGGCCGCGACGGTAACGGGAGCGGGCATGGCGTCGTGCAAGAAATTTCCCTTTTCATCGATCCGCTGGTAGTACAGCGGCTCCAGAAGGTCCCCCTCCCCGCTGTCAGCTTTCTTGATGCGCAGGCCGATGCGCCGGATGGTGCCGGGTCGCGTCCCTTCATTGACAATGCACACGGGAAGGCTGACGCCAACGTTGCCTTCGGTGAAGTGATTGACACAGAGATGCTCCCCGGCGATCAGGCGCAGTCGCGCGTGGCGAACTTGCGAGTAGTAAACCCCCAGGAAGGAAACCGTGAGGGCCAGGATAGAAATGACCACCGGCACGATGCTGATGCTCGATTGATGCATAGTCTCTCCCCGGCAGACGCTCTCCAAAGACAGCGCTGCAACGTAGTCGCCGCTCGGCTCTTCCGCCCAAATTACACCTGGAGCGCGGCAAGGTATTTCAATTCAGACTCAGTAGCCCGCTATTAATCCCTGTTGATGGAGAGGAGAATATGCTGTGCTTAACAGGAATGTCAACAGCATTTCGCCGCGCCCGCCGCGCCCAAACCGAACCCGCCGATTTGCACCGCCGGGAGGCCCGTGCTACGCTGCGTTTTCTGTTTCAGGTGCGGAATGTTGCCATTGCTGAAGCTTCTGCTGATTACCGGTTTCGTTTTGACGAACGCCTTCTTTGTGTCCGCGGAGTATGCCCTGCTCAGCGTGCGCCGTACGCGCCTAGAGCAACTCGCGAACGAAGGAAACTCGCGGGCCCGCCTGGTGCTCAAGCTGCTGTCCGATGTCGTGGCGCTGTTTTCGGGGACGCAGCTCGGCGTCACCATCGTCAGCCTGCTGATGGGCTGGATTGGCGAGGCCACGCTGGCGGACGCCATCCAGTCGTGGCTCGGCAACCATTTCGGGTACTGGATGCGGCTGGCGGTTGCCCATTCTATCTCCGTCTGTGCCGCCTTCCTGATGATCACGGTTCTCTTAATGGTGCTCGGCGAATTGGTCCCCAAAGCCCTCGCTTACGAAGGGGCGGAGCGGTTTGCGCTGTGGGTGGCTCCGACCTTGTCGCTGTTCCTCAAGCTGAGCCGCTACCCTGTGCAACTCCTGGAACTGCTCGCGGGTGGAATACTCCGCTTCCTCCACCACGCTCCGACGCGCGGCCTCGGCCCGTTGCACACGGAGGAGGAAGTCAAACTCATCATTTCCGGGATTCGCAAGCGCGGGCTGCTGGACGCCGAGCAAGAGGAGATGATCCACAGCGTCTTTGATCTGGACCGCGTGCGCGTGCGCGAAATCATGGTCCCGTGGAATCGCATCACGAGCCTGCCCATCTCGACCGACCTCGTGACTCTGCTGGATTGTGTCGTCAGGGACCAGCACTCACGCATCCCGGTTTATGAGGGACTACCCGATCAGATCGTGGGGGTTTTGTACACGAAGGACCTGCTTGCAGTGTTCTTGGAAAGGGCGCGTGGCCGTACGCCCGCCGAGGCGCCGTTTGACTGGCGGACCATTCTTCACCAGCCTATGATCGTGCCGGAGACGATGTCGCTGACCCAAATGTTGAGGGAGTCTCGCCGCCGACACGCGCAAATGGCACTGGTCGTCGATGAATTTGGAACCTTTGTGGGCTTAGTGACCATCGAGGATGTTCTGGAACAGATCGTGGGTGACATTCAGGACGAGTACGACCGCGAGGAAGCAACCATCCGCAAGATCGAGGAGAACGTCATGGTGGTGGACGCGTCCATCAGCTTGCGCGATCTGGCCGACGAGCGCGACCTTGTCCTGCCACGCGAAGGGTACGAAACCCTTGCAGGATTTGTGATGGCGCGCCTGGGAATTGTGCCGCGCGGGGGCGAGAGTTTCGTTTATGACTACCGCCGCTACACGGTGTTGGAAGTCGATGGCCACCGCGTCGCGAAGGTCTGCATTGAGACGCTACCTCAGCCCGCTGCAGTCGCTAAAACCCCGGCCGAAGCCACTCCTCACTAGCCCCTTGCTGCGACGCGCAGCCCGCGAGGAACACGGCGAGTTCTTCAGGACCTTCGTAAGGGCAGGGCTTTCGATGGGGCGACGTCAGTCTGACTCAGGCGTGGGGGGCGCAGGGCTCTCCAAAACCACTCCGACTTCTGCTCCGCGGCTCACGTTGAGGATCTCCGCAGCAGATCCCCGATTCGTACAAATCTCGATGTAGCCTGAGCTTCCTACGATCGCAAACAGCTCCGAGGGTTTGCCCATCGAATAGGAAAGGTTCAGCCGGGTGATCTCGTGTTCGTTGATGATGATTTTGAAGGGAGAGGGATTCTCCGCAAACAGTTGGGGAATATCTTCGGGCGTGAAATTTGTCACGACGTTCCCGAACTTGTCGATTCTTAAAGCGACGCCCTTCGCGAACGTTTCGCCAACACGCTTGGGTTTGGGCGAGGCGAAGCGCGTATAGTCGGTGATCGGGTCGCCAAACTTACTCACCTCCACCCCTTTGCTCAGCCAAGCCGCTATAGGAGCAAATACGTCACGTCCTTGAAAGGTGTTGCTCACGGGATTGAGGAAGTAGTGGTCCGCCGTCACATGCCGGACTTCAGGATTCTCTTCCCGCTCGTAGATCAAGGAGAGCACGCCGTTATCGGGCGCGACGAAGGTGTGAGCCATCGTGCGCACCAGCAAGGCTCGCCGCGCCGTTCCCACACCGGGGTCAACCACCACCATGTGGATCGTGTCAGGCGGAAAGAACCGATAGCTCTGCGCGAGGGTGAATGCAGCGTCAAAGATATCGTAGGACGTGACGCTGTGGCAGATGTCCACGATTTCAACCGCGGGGTTAATATTTAGGATAACCCCCTTAATCGTGCCCACAAAATGGTCTGCCGTGCCAAAATCCGTAATCAGAGTAATGATGGGCTTGCGGGCCAAATCCATCTCCTGTGCGTTGAATTCGCGAGTGCGAGCTCACGGCAAAGGTACGGAAACGCCACACCCTTGTCAAGCACGACGCATCATATCACGGCGCGCCCTACTTGCTGAACATAGCGCGGAACTTGTCGAGACTGAGCGGTGGAACAGAGGCTGTGCCCAGGTTCTCCGCAACATGCTCGCCGTGGCTCATGCCCACTAAGGCGCATGTTATGCCCGGGGTCGAGCGCACAAACTGGATGGCGCGTTGGGCGTCGGTTTGCAGTCCCGGAAGGCATTCGCGCAACTGTTCCGGCAACCCTTCGACCAACTGACGCTGCAACAGGCTGGCACTGGCAAAGACCATCAGCCCGCGTGCCCGCGCGATCTGCAGCACCGGGACGGCGCGGCCCTCGAGATGTTGCGTCGCGGCGGCGAGCGCCTCCGTCATGGCGAGGTTAAAAGGAAATTGCAGCGCGCGAAAGTGGTGATCCTTTCCGCCCACCTCTTCGGCCAGGCGCAGGAGGTCTGCGAGCGAGAGCGCCTCCGGAGAATCCGGTCCCACACGATAGGCATTCCAGGTCGCAGTGCCATACATGTGCACCAAGCCGTTCACCACCGCCTTCTCCAAGGCAGCAAAGGCCGCGCGCATCCGGCGCTCGAACTCCCCGCGAGAGACATGGGAGAGTTGGGTCTCAGGATTATGCAGGTAGTAGATATCCAGGGTTTGGACGCCGAGGTTCCGGCGGCTCGCGGCGATCTGGTGTTCCAGGTATTTGGGCGATATAACGTGGCACCCCGCTGCCACTTCTTCCAGCCGCACCACTCCCGGATCGATCAGCGTCTCCTGAAAATAGGCGGAGGGATCGTCCGGCTCATTCTCATCGAAAGTCAGGAAGCCTCCCTTCGTCGCAACAATGACTTCGTCACGCTGCACACGCCCTTCGGCGATGCTCTGGGCCAACGCCTGCGCGATAGTACGCTCGCTGCGTTGGTGACGGTAATTCGCCGCGGTATCAACAACATTGATTCCGCCCGCGAGCGCTTGCTCAATAGCCTGCTTGTAAAGTGCATCGCACTGCGGCGTCGGATCGCCCAGGTAGGTCCCAATCCCAAGGGAGGAAACCCGCAAGCCCTGGACATCTCGAAAATGCCCTGGCAGCTTGGCGGCGAAGCGGCTGGCGTAGCGCGCCGTACCCTCGGTGGTAGCGTGGCCCGGTATCAACATGCGTGGTGGCTCCCCGGTGTTGCATCCCCAAGTTCTGGAGGAGTGCAGTTCAGAGCTTCTCGGCCTTGACGAGAAAGAGTGGAATCGAGCTTTCGTGCCGCACTTTGTCGATGGTCGTGCCGTAGATCAGGTCCGCGAGTCCGCGGTGCCCATGCGTGGTCATGGCGATGAGGTCGCAGTGCTCAGACTCGGCCGTCGTCAGGATGGCGCGAGCCGGATCACCACTCGCGTGGCGCGTGCTGACGTGGAAACTCTCACTGCGCAGTCCACTTGCGACCTTCTCAATATACTCGCGGTCCTCCTTCATCTCCGGCGAGTCCGAGAGATTCAGGTTCTCCTGCCAGTGTGCCGCCCAGCCGGTGGAAACGTGGAGCAGGAGGATCTCCGCACCCGTCAAGCCGGCCAGTTGTTTCACCCGGGGTAGCAGAGTTGAATCGGCTTGGCTGTGATCAAGCGCCACAAGGATCTTTTGGAACATTGGCTGCCTCGCTAGTGAATCCAATCCCGGATCGTTTGGATTAACAAATAGGCGTTGAGCACCACGATAATGGCCGCCGTGAGCCACGCCACCAGTTTCAGCCAAAGAGGGTTCGCAAACTCACCCATTTTTTGCCGATCGCCTGTGAACTGGACCAGGGGAATAACCGCAAACGATAGCTGCAAGCTCAGCACAACCTGGCTGAGAATCAGCAACTTCGCCGTCCCCGCCTGCCCAAAGAAGATGACCGTAATAACGGCCGGGATGATCGCCAACAGACGCGTAGTCAGGCGGCGAAGCCACGGCGCCAGACGCAGGTTGATGAACCCTTCCATCACAATTTGGCCCGCCAGGGTTCCGGTTAAAGTCGAGTTCTGTCCGGAGCACAGCAACGCCACGGCGAACAGGATGCTGGCCAGCGACGTTCCCAACAGCGGCGTCAGCGTGTGGTAGGCGTCCTGGATCTCGGCCACCTGCGTATAGCCCGCCCGGTAAAACGTCCCCGCCGCCATGATCAAGATTGCGGCATTGATCAAGAAGGCGAAATTCAGCGCCACAAACGAGTCGAGGAAGTTGTAACGCATCGCCGTCTTCATGCCGGCGCGCGTGCGGCTGATGGCGCGTGTCTGCACCAGCGAGGAATGCAGGTACAGGTTGTGGGGCATGACGGTGGCGCCCAGAATGCCGACCGCGATGTAGAGCATCTCCTGATTGGTGAAGAGCTGCGTCGTGGGGATAAACCCCCTCGCAATCTCCATCACGTTCGGACGCACGAAGACCAGTTCCACGAGGTAGCATCCGCCGATGACCCCGATCAGCGACACCACCACGGCCTCCAAATATCGGAAGCCCTTGTTCTGAAGGTACAGGATCGCCAGTACATCCAACGCCGTCAGGCACACACCTATCAGCAAGGGAATATGAAAGAGTAAGTTGAGAGCAATGGCCGAACCAATAACCTCCGCCAAATCGCACGCGGCGATGGCGATTTCGCATAAAACCCACAGCGCAATGCTAGTCTTTCGCGAGTAGTAGGCCTTGCACGCCTGCGCGAGGTCCATTTGCGTCGCGATCCCCAAGCGCGCCGCCAGAGCCTGGACCAGGATCGCCATCAGGTTTGACATCAGGAGCACGAACATCAACTGGTAGGCAAAACGCGATCCGCCGGCAATGTCGGTGGCCCAGTTGCCGGGGTCCATGTAGCCGACCGCCACCAGAAAGCCCGGGCCTGAGAACGCCAGCACCTTCCGCCAGAAGCCTGCGCCGGCGGGCACGGCCACACTTCTGTGCACCTCCGGCAGAGAAGGAGTCGCCGGCGCTACATGCGAGGGTGCCGCGAAAGGTGAATTCATTGAGTAACTAATATAAGGGATTTCTCGTACTCGAACGCCTGCCCTGTCTCAGTTCGGTCCTATTCGGAACCGCTTACCGCTGCTGTCGGCGTTAGCTAGCTCCAAGCGACTGGAGCCGCGCCGCGATTTCGCGCAGCCATTCCTGATCCTGGACGCTCGGAACATTCGCTCGCACGTTGGCGATACCCCCCAGTTGTGCGGTCTCGGCAAGGCTCGCGGCTACGTGCAAATCCGAAGCTGCTTGGGAAATAGTGATACCTGCGAGGCTCCCGATTTCCTGCCCCACCGCGGTTGCGAGTTCCGCCGTTTCCAGGGGCACCACACTCGCTGCCTTGCTCGCGGTTTCGATGGCGGCGGCACGCGCAGCCTCTTCCGCGGAGGTCGCCTTCGGCAGTTTGTAAGCCGCCATCACCGCTGCATAGCTTGCAGCGTCACGATCGACGTTCTCCATCAGGCGTGCCCGCATCCCGTTCAAACGGGCTCGCGCCGAGGAAAGCGCGGCGTAGTGGGGTTCAAGGGAGCGGCGTTTGAGCGACACGCCACACACCATCTCACCCAAGGCCGCTGCCAGCGCACCGGCCAAGGCGGCCGCGCTTCCCCCACCGGGCGTAGGAGTAGGCGCTGCGACGGTGTCAACAAACTGCTGGGCCATTGCTCGCAGCGAAGTTGCGCCGCCGTCCCTTGTTGATGACTGTTGGTTTAGGGCCTGCTCCAGCCGGTTCTCAACGACCATCTCCGGGCAAAACTTCTCGATCTGCAAGTAACGTGCGGCGGCCGCTTCGAGAGCCCGGCGCGGAACCAGCCCGATAATCTCGCTGCCCACCACCTCGACGCCTTTGGCCGCCGCTTCCTGCTTCACCGCATCGAAAACCGTACCCATGGACGTCGTTTCGAAATCCGTCAGGTTCATCGAGACCTGTGCCAGGCGGCGGGCCTTTAATTCCACACCCATGGCTTTGACGCCCGGAAACCCGCCGCTGGAAGCACGGATCTTCCGCGCGATGGTCTTGGCCAAATCGACGTCGGATGATCGCAGATTGATGTTGTAGGCAATCAGGAATTTGCGTGCCCCAACCACCGTGGCTCCGGCGGTCGGGTGGAGTTCAGCTTCACCAAAGTCGGGACGACGGCCAGCGTTCGTACGGACCTCTTCACGCAGTCCTTCAAACTGGCCTCGGCGGATATTCTCGAGGTTCTGCCTCTCCGGCCGCCGCGCCGCCGCTTCATAGAGATAAGTGGGAATCTTGAAGCGCCGCCACGCCTCCTCAGCCACCCAAGTGGCGATTCGCACGCAGTCTTCCAGCGTGACGCCGGAGATCGGGACAAAGGGGACTACGTCCGTCGCGCCCACGCGGGGATGCGCACCCCGCTGGTGGTTCAGGTCGATGAGTTGCGCGGCCTCGCCAATAGCACGCAAGGCGGCATTCCCCACGCTCTCGCGTGTCCCAACCAAGGTGAGAACCGAGCGGTTGTGGTCGCCGTCCATCTCTTTGTCGAGCAGATACACGTCCGGCCCTGCCAACGCGGCGCGAATGATCGCCTCGACCACGGCCGGGTCCCGGCCCTCGCTGAAATTAGGAACGCATTCGACGATGGTTTGCATACCGTGTCACTTGGCGTGGACCGGCCAAAAAAGGAACCACAACTCGACAATCAGGATCACCACCACCAAGAGTTCCAAAACAAAGGCCCGGCCCTGATTGAACTGCTCCACCATGAATCGATATAGACTGTCTGCCGTGCGCAGTTTCCGGTCCACCAGCTCTTTGTAATCCGGCACGCCGACCTTGAGGGCCGCCAAGCGATAGAGCCGCGCCGAGAACATGTCGCTCAGGAACTTTATGGAATTGTCAGTCCGTTCGGTCAGTTCGGTGACTTCGAGCAGTAGCGTGTAGAGCCGGGCGGCCGCTCCGGCCATACGCCACCGGGCGAAGAATCCGGTTCCATGGTCGAGAGACTGATAAACCAGCTTCAGCCGCCGGGTCAAAACTTCGTCGTAGTAGCGGAACTCAAGCAACTGCGAGTTAGCGTACTCGAGCAGTTGGATGGTGGTCGCGCCGCCGGCCGCCGTGTCGTAAAGGACGGCCCCGTTCCACCCGATGACCACCAGGTCATTCGGGTAGTAGGACATCGCGGACTGCATGATTTCGCTGCGCTCACCTTCGGAAAGAGAATGGTCCTCACCGCGCACAATCTGCGCAATCTCGTCCCGATGATCCCGGCAAACCTCGGCGGCAGTGGGATTCCCAGGCAGCTGCAGGAGATGGAAGACGAAGTAGTCCTCAGAGAGCCAGTTTTCGTAAGGTTTTCCGAGCGCCTTCGCCACGCGCTCCACTCCCTGCCGGGCAATCCGCGAGGCATGGCGCTCGATCTCAAACCCGGCCGCATGACGGGAAGAGATTCCAACAAGCTGCTCCCATCCACCTTCGAAGGCCAGAGTGAGTTCCACCACGACCACGCCGTAATCGTAGTACTTGATCCGCCCGCCGACGGGCTCGCCGGTTGCTAGCGTGAATTCCTCCACGGCTTCCACAACGGGCGGTTGCTCAAAACGTACGTATTCGGGAGCCGGGTGCTTGAAACTCGGCCCACGCCCGGCCGGCTCAAGACGCAGGATGTCCCTGACCTCCGCGAGACGAATCTCCTCACAGACGTCATAAAGCGTCAGGAATACTACCGAACCGCGAATAGGAGTTTCAGACATAGCCAGCAGGTTACCTTATCACAGGTCCTTTGCCGAAAACGCGAATACGCCCAAAGGCTATTTGCGAACGACCAGCCGCCCCGCTAAGCAACAGGCTACCCCTGCAGGTTAGCCACGGCAATAAACAATCCTGCCCCGCTTCACCGTCATCAGGCAATGGTTGACGGCAAAGTAGTAAGGAATTTCGCGATAGTCGCTCACATCCATCACCACCAGGTCAGCCTGCTTGCCAGCCTCCAGTGAACCAAGCCGGGCCGCCCGGCGCAGTGCACATGCCCCGTTGATAGTAGCAGCGGCGATGGCCTCAGCAGGGGCCATGCGCATTTGCGTGCACGCTAGCGAAATGACGAACTGCATGTTCAGCGTCGGACTTGTGCCAGGGTTGAAATCTGTGGCGAGCGCCAGTGCCGCGCCGGCGTCGATCAGTTTGCGAGCGGGCGGATAGGATTTGAGCCCCAGGTGGAAATTGGCGCCCGGGAGGAGCGTGGCGATGGTAGCGGACCGGGCCAGGGTCTGAACGTCGGCCGCCGAGACCTTATCGAGATGGTCAGCCGACGCAGCGTCCGTTTCCACGCCCAGGCGCACGCCTCCGGTCCGGCTGAGCTGTTCAGCGTGAATCCGCGGTGTGAGGCCGAGTTCCCTGCCCGCACGCAGCACACGGCGGCACTCGTCGGGGCTGAACGCGGCATCGTCACAGAAACAGTCGATGAACTCAGCCAACCCTGCGCGCACCACTGTGGGGATCAGGCGTTGCATGACCGTTCTCACATATTCGGCGCGCCGTCCCCGTGAATCCGCGGGCAGAGCGTGTAATGCCAGTAAGGTCGGAATCAACTCCAAAGGCGACTCCGCTTGGAGCTTGCGAATAACCCGAAGGAGCTTCAGTTCCTGCGCGATCTCCAGGCCGTAGCCCGACTTGACCTCCAGCGTTGTGGTGCCGTGGGCGGCGAACTGCTCTAGAAAGCACTGGGCACGCCGCGCGAGAAGGGCGGCGCTTGCTTCGCGGACGCCTGCCGCGGAGGATTGGATTCCGCCCCCGGCCCCGGCGATCTCCTCATAGCTTTTGCCGCGGAGCCGCAGTTCGTAGTCCTTTACGCGGCTCGCGGCAAAGACCAGGTGGGTGTGCGAATCGACAAAACCTGGCAGGATAACGCGGCCGCGACAGTCAATCGACTCCGCCCGGGCACGTGTCGCCGCCCGTTGCAGCGAGCGCGCGGAGCCGACCTGCAATATCACACCGCCTTGGATGAGCACGCTGCCCTGCGGCAAGATACCGAGATCGCCGAGATCCCGCCCTCGTCGCGGGACCGGCGGCCCCGCCAACGTTACCACCTGTGCCGCATTCCGGAAGAAGAGCGCCCGCGAAGACGTGTCGGACATTGGATGAACCCCGGCCTTCTGCTAGAATGGCGCAAGTCAGGAGGCTATCGCCCATGCCAACCTATGACTATGCCTGCAAGGCCTGCAAGAAAACCTTCAGCCTAACGCTGACCGTGGGAGACCACGACAAGGCTCGCGTCGTCTGCCCCAAATGCAAGAGCCGTAAAGTGGAGCAGCGCTTCGGGGCTTTCTTCGCGGTCACCTCCAAGAAGAGCTGACAAAGCAGTTGTCGGTGGCAAGCAAGAGAGTCCGAGGTCCGAAGCCCGGTGTCCGAGGTCACCGGTCCTCCGTCTTGTCGACTTCGGACTCCAGACCCCGGACTTGGGACTCTCTTTTCTTCATCGGGATCTTTATGCCGCTCTTCCCGGCAAACGCGATCGCTTCTTCATAGCCCGCATCCGCATGGCGCGCCACGCCAATTCCCGGATCGTTGGTGAGGACGCGATTCAGCCGTTTCACCATCTCGGGCGTGCCATCCGCCACAGTGACTTGCCCAGCATGCAGGGAATATCCGATTCCCACACCGCCTCCGTGATGGAAAGAGACCCAGCTTGCGCCGGAAGCTGTGTTGAGCAACGCGTTGAGCACGGGCCAGTCGGCGATGGCGTCGCTGCCGTCTTTCATGCTTTCTGTCTCGCGGAAGGGAGAGGCAACCGAGCCACAATCGAGGTGATCACGGCCGATGACGATGGGAGCTTTCAATTCGCCTCTCGCCACCAGGTCGTTGATCCTCTCGCCAAACCGCGCGCGCTCACCATACCCAAGCCAGCAAATACGAGCAGGCAGGCCCTGGAACTTCACACGCTTACGCGCCAGGCGAATCCAGCGGTTGAGGATGGGATTATCCGGGAAAAGCTCCAGAACAAGATCGTCCGTCCGATAAATGTCCGCGGGCTCGCCCGAAAGCGCCACCCAGCGGAACGGCCCTCGCCCCTCGGAGAAGAGCGGCCGGATGTAGGCGGGCACGAAACCGGGAAAGTCGTAAGCGTTCTTCACGCCCCCGTGCTCGAAGGCCATGGTGCGGATGTTGTTTCCGTAATCGAACGTTGCGGCGCCGAGCTTCTGCAACTCCAGCATGCCCGTGACGTGCCGCGCGATCGACTCGTAAGACCGCCGCAAGTAGTCCTCGGGATTCTTGATCCGAAGCTCGGCTGCCTCCGGTACGCTCAGACCCGCGGGTATGTAGCCGTTCAGTGGGTCGTGCGCGCTGGTCTGGTCGGTGAGAAGGTCGGGAACGATACCCCGCCGCGCCAGTGCCGGGACAACGTCAGCGCAGTTGCCGATGAGGCCCACGGAGACCGCACGTTTCTCGCGCACGGCATTCTTCAGGATGCGGATTGCTTCATCTAACGAGTTGACGCAGATGTCACAGTACCCCGAGCGAATGCGGCGTTTGATGCGCTCCGGGTCCACCTCGATTCCTAAGAACGCCGCCCCGTTCATCGTGGCCGCCAGCGGTTGTGCTCCGCCCATGCCGCCCATGCCTCCGCTGACCACCAACTTTCCCGCGAGGTCGCTCGCGAAGTGTTTCTGCGCGGCAGCGGCCAAAGTCTCAAAGGTGCCTTGCAGAATCCCCTGCGAGCCGATGTAGATCCAACTGCCGGCGGTCATCTGGCCATACATGATCAGGCCCAGCCGCTCCAGCTCGCGGAACTTCTCCCAGGTGGCCCAGTGGCCCACGAGATTAGCGTTGGCAATCAGCACGCGCGGCGCCCACTCGTGAGTCTGGAAGATGCCGACCGGTTTTCCCGATTGCACCAGCAGCGTTTCGTCGTTCCGGAGCCCCCGCAGCGCGCTCACGATCGCGTGGTAACACTCCCAGTTGCGAGCGGCCTTGCCCGTGCCGCCGTAAATGATGAGATCCTGCGGACGCTCGGCCACCTCTTCATCCAGATTATTCATGAGCATCCGAAGCGCGGCCTCCTGCTGCCAGCCCTTGCAGGTCAGGGCCGTCCCATGGGGTGCGCGGACAGGCTTATACGCCGCACCCTCGATCCGGGTGAGCTCAATGGAACCATGCTGTACCATGTTGATGCTCCCAGGCGAATCTTAGCCCAACCGAGCGCCAAGTGAAAGGCGAGTGATGCGCCAAGGCGAACGTGCAAAACTGGCAGCAGGTGGCGGTCCGATCCCAGATTTCTCACCACCTTTGGACGTTAGTGGAAGGGCAGGGCTTTAGCCCTGCCGCTATCGCGGCCCTTATACTCTTTGTGTTCCGCGCCGCGTGCAGCTAGCGCTCGCAAGCTACGCGTGGCGCGGAACCAGGGGAACATCACGGGAGCGCCCTAACGGCGGGGCTGAAGCCCCGCCCTTTCCAAAGCCGGTGAGAAATCCGGCCTAGCTCTCCGTCCGCTTCCAAACCAGCCTGACCCAGTCGCGGTCGGCATCGCTCTGATTGTCTCGATATTCCTGCCCGCTGCCGTTCCACGCCGTCGAGCCGTCTTGCGGCCAATTACTGACGAGCACGTTCACCAGCCTTTGATCCTCAACCAGCAGCGGCTTTACCCAGACACTCCGGAAGGAATGCCGGCAGGAGGCCAGCAGGTTGTGCGCGAAATCCGACTCGACCGTGCCATCCATGATGACGTTCAGGACGACGTGATCGGAGATGGCGGCGACGTCAGAGAAGAACTCCACGCTGAGGAGTTCCGGGGGAATACCCTTGCCGTAATAGGCGTCTACGAACGTCAAGCCATAATGATTGCCGTCGCGCCGCAGTTTGTGCAGGGCATAGCGAGCAGACAGGGGAAGGAATCGAACCTTGGAGTCGAGCGGCTGCTTAAGGAACTCCGTCTCGGCAATCCGCTTGACGGCAGGATCGACGTCAACAGCGTCAATCCGGCGTACCCACTCGAGCCGCGCCGCATCCCGTGGAAACGTGAACCCCGCGGCGCCGATCACGAGCACGTTCGCAGCGCGGGTTTCGCTAAGAGCCTTTTCTGCTTCCTGAATGTACGTGAAGGAAGTTTCGCCGTCATCCGCGTAGACACCCGAGGCCCGTCCCCCACCCAGCAGCAGTATTCTCTCGGCACGTCCCTCGTCGTCCTCGCCGGCAGCGATGCGGAACGATTGATAGGCGCTGTCGAACGAGAAGCCTTGCTCCTTCGGCACGAGCGAAGTGTCGACCGCTACAAGCAGCGCGACAATCCCAACCACCGAGGCGGCGGAAACCGTCAGGCGGGCGCGTCCCAGTGCAATGCACCCGGCAATCACCAACAAGGCGCAAACCACGTAGGTCGTGCGCTGCACCCCCAACTTTGGGAACAACCCGACCGGCGTCACGATTCCGCCCACCACCGACCCCAGCGTCGAGAAGAACAATACCCGGCCGGAAGCCTTCCCCGCTTTGCCTTCGGAATTCGTCAACTCCGCCAGCATCGGCACGGTTTGTGAGGCGAGATACACAGGCAGGAGAAAAAGCAGACAGGCGGTGAGTCCGATGGCAAGCGGCACATTCAGACCCCAATCCAGCGTCTTTTCCAGGAGCCTTGCTTCCCACGGGAACGCCAGCGCCCCATAGAAAGCTGCCGCCAAAGTCAGGTTCCGAGCCAACGCGGTCTGGATGTGAGCACCGTCCCAGCGCGCCGAAAGCGTGCCGCCCCGCCAGTACCCCGCGCTCAAGGCCAGCAGCACGATGGCCAAAGTGATGCCGTTCAAAGTGGCGCTGGAACCTACCACCGGCACCGCCAGCCGGATGGCGATTACTTCCACCGCCAGCGTCGAAAGCCCTTCGAGAAACGCAATAAACCAAGCCATAAGGGACACTCCACAGTTCGAGGCCTAAGAATGTGATATTCTCCGCCCCTGCTGTCGCCACCGCCAGCGGAGCGTGCCACACATGCCCGGCCCCCTGGTCCGTCCAACAGGTCCTAAAGGATATGCTAAGATGGCACGAAGCTTCCAGGGCGAGAGTCGGGGAGAATCCTAACTTCATGAGCGTGCGGCAATTCAAAACGCTTAACGAAATGTTCGTGCAGTCGGTGACGGAGAACTTTAAGCCGGACTGCTTCCTGTCCAAACACGCCGGGCATTACCAGGGACTGTCTTCCCGCGACGCACTCTTTCAGGTGGCGGGCCTGGCTGGCGTTCTGGCGCGCCGTGGCGTCGAGCGCGGGGATCGTGTCGCACTTCTCTCGGAAAACCGCGTGGAGTGGGCACTGACGGACTACGCTCTGCTGGGCCTCGGGGCGATCCCGGTCCCCATTTATACAACGCTGCTCGAACCTGATATCGAATTCATTTTGCGCGATTCCGGCGCGAAGGGAATCGTGCTGGCGACCGACGAGCAACTTCGCAAAGTCGTCAGGGTCAGATCGAGGCTTCCCGACTTGAAGTTCGTCATGGCCATGGACTGCGGTAGTCTCGAAGGCAGCGGCGCGGAGTGCTGGGAGTCCAGCGTAACGTTGGAACTTGGTTGGCAGCGTGATGCTGTCGAGGCCTTCAAGGCGAAGGCGCTGACCGTCGAACCGGAGGATATCGCGACGATCCTCTACACCTCCGGCACCATGGGACAGCCCAAGGGCGTTGTCCTAACACACTCAAATATCGTGTCCAATATCCTGGCTTGCCGGGCTCGCTTCGCGCTTGGCCCCCAGGATGTGGATATGTCGTTCCTGCCGCTCTCTCACATCCTGCAGCGCGTGATCGACTTCCTTTGCCTTTCGGTCGGTGCATCCGTTGCATACGCGGAGAACCTGGAGGCTCTGCCGCTGAATCTGCGTGAGGTTTGCCCCACAGTCGTGGGCGTCGTTCCCCGGGTGCTTGAGAAGATCCGCGACCGTATTATGGAAGTTGTTCGCAGCGCCCCCCGGCGCCGCCAGAAGATATTCCATTGGGCGGTGGGCATCGGCAAACAGGCATTCCCATATCACCTGAAAAACCGGAGCCTGCCACTTTGGCTGCGCGCGCAGTATGTGGCGGCGGACGCCTTGATCTTCTCCAAAGTGCGCGAGCAGTTGGGCGGGCGCATTGGGCTTCTGCCTTCCGGTTCGGCCCCCCTGGCGCTCGAACTGGCGGAGTTCTTCCACGCCCTGGGGTTGCCCGTGTATGAAGGCTACGGCCTGACCGAAACCTCTCCCGTGATTGCTTTGAACTATCCCGGCCACACCAAGCTCGGAACCGTGGGCCCGCTGCTCGAAGGGGTTGAGGTGAGTTTCGGCGAAGAGAACCCCGACCCGGACGGCGGCGCAGGACGCGAGATTCTCGTCCGGGGGCCCAACGTCTCGCCGGGCTATTATCACTTGCCGGACGAAAACCGCTCGGCGTTCGCCGGCGGGTGGTTCCACACCGGGGACCTCGGCACGCTGGACGAGGAAGGCTATCTGCGCATCACGGGCCGCAAGAAGAACCTGTTCAAAACCTCCGGTGGCAAATATGTTTGCCCTGAGAAGCTGGAGAACCTCTTTCAGAGCCACCCGTATATCCAACAAATCGTGGTGTTGGGCGCCGGACGCAAATTCGTGGGTGCGCTTGTTGTTCCCAACTTCGCGCGCCTCGAGGCCCACGCGCGCGCGGCGGGCTTGACCTGTGAGAGCCGCGACCTAATGGTCGCGCACCCGAAGATCCACACCTTCGTGCAGCAGCTTGTCGATGAGACTACCCGCTGGCTGCCGCCCCACGAGAGGATTCGACAGATCATCCTCCTCCCTCGTGAACTGACGATGGCGGCAGGCGAGATGTCGGCCACTTTGAAAGTCAAACGTCGAGTGGTAGAAGAGAAGTTCTGGGACCAGATCGAAGAGATGTTTTCGCGCCACGCCCCACCCGCACCCGCGGCTCTGGAAACGGCGCCGCCCCTGTCGGCTCAAAAAGAAAAAGTCTGAGTGCCCCGCGCGCGGGGAGATCCACGCCGCCCGGCATGCTTCCACCCGCCCGTCAAATTGCGCAACATGGTCGCCGCCTCGACGGGCGTCTAAGCCCTGTTGTATGATCGCCCAAGGATGGCAGAGCACAACTGGATTCACGGGCACCATGGAAAGCAGCGCGCAAACAAGAAGAGCTGGCTGTGCCTGTTCGCTTTGCTGCTCACACTTCCTTACTTGCTACGGGCGGACACGATCTACTTAAAGAACGGCCGCCAGATCACCGCGCAAGTTACCAAAGAGGACTCGAAGCAAGTCTTCTACGAACTGGACGGCGGCGAATATGCCGTCCCCAAGTCTATCGTCGACCATATTGATCGTTCGCCAGCGGCTTCGACGCCGCGCCAGCCCGCGGACTCGCGGCCGGCCCGCAACCTTGCCTTGCCGCTTCCCTCCCCCGTTGAATCTTCCGGCGAACCCAGTTCGGCCGTCGTCCATGACAATGCTGTTGATGAAGCCTACCTGCGACGCCTCCAAAGCGAGGTTGAACATGATCCCTCGCCTGCTAACTTGCGCCAGCTTAAACAGGCGTACCACGAAGCAGCGGTGTTTCTCACCAAGGCCGGTGACCCGGAGGCGGCTATCCTGAAATACCGTGAGGCGCTCAAGTCCTTGCCTCACGACCGAACGCTGACGCTCGCCCTCGGCTACCTTCTGACCAAGCAGAGCCATCACCTCGAAGCCATCGACCTGCTGCTTCCGGAAACCGATCGATACCCGAGTTCGGGCGACTTTCACGTACTGCTGGGCTCCGCCTATTATGGGTTGGAGAATCTCGATCAAGCCCTGGCCGAATGGAAAAAGGCGCTGGCGATGCACGACGACCCCCGCCTGCGCGAAGTCGTCACGAACGTCGAGCATGAACGAGACGTCTCAGGCACGTATTCCGAGTTACGCAGCCAGCACTTTCTGCTTCGCTATGAAGGCCAGCAGATTGAAAGCCTGAGTGGGTTGATCCTCGCCAGCCTGGAAGGTTCCTTCCAGAACCTGGTGCTGGACCTTGATTTCTATCCCTCCGAGGTCATCGTCGTTATCCTCTACCCCAATCAGGCGTTCCGTGACATCACGCGCTCGCCCGCCTGGGTGGGCGCTTTGGATGACGGGAAGATCCGCATCCCCATTTCCGGCCTCACGGCAATGACTCCGGAACTCGCGCGCGTCCTGAAGCATGAACTGACGCATTCGTTTATTCGCCAGATTACCCTGGGCCGTTGCCCGACTTGGTTCAACGAAGGACTGGCACAACTGGAGGAAGGCGCCACCACAGCGTCGCTAGGCGCAGCGCTGGGCCGCGGCGTGGCTGGGCACAAGGTTCCCCCTTTCACGAAACTCGAGGCGTCGTTCATGAGCTTGCCGCCGGACCAAGTCGGTTTGGTTTACGGCAAGTCGCTTGCCGCCCTGGAGTATCTGCGTGACACGTTCGGTATGGGAGAGATTCTCCAGATCCTGAAGCTACTTTCCTCCTCCGACATCGGCACACTACTTCAGGATAGGCTCCGCCTGAGCTATCCCGCCTTCGATGAGGAAGTCTCCACTTACGTTGTCAAACGCTATGGATCGTAGGGACAGGCGCTGCCGTCAGCAGACGAGCTGCGGGCTTGGGGAAAACGGTAAAGCTCCTGTATCTCTTGCGGGACATGTAAAACCTGCTCCTTCGGAGGACAGATGATGGTGCTAATTAAGCTTCAGCAACACCTTCTGGCCGTTCACAACGCATTCAAGCTGATGGGAGGCCTTCTTGTTGTCCTTGGGAAGTGAAAAGTAGAGGTAACCCGCCATCGGTGCCGACGCCGCCTCGTCCGAAAGGCCCTTCTCCGTCAATTCCAGTTCCATTACCTCTCGGTCGCGATCCGTCGAAGCCGGACCGGCGCCCGGGCCACCGCCGATGCCCACTCCCACGCCCACTCCTGACTCCACACCGTGCACGCGCTGCCCAGTTAGGGGATCGATGCCCGACTCGTACCCCACGTGGACCTCGCCGACCGGCGTAACGCCCACTGCGCCGGAGTTCTTCTTCTGAAGCTGCGCGGCCAGCAATTTGGGACTTGATGCCTTCACGGCGCTGTCGGAATTCGCGAGCCGCAGGACGAAATCAGAGGCCTCGATAATCTTGTCCTTGGCCGGATAGAGGGCCACTTCCACAACCTGACAGCAGCGCGTGAGGTCAGTGCTGAAGGCCTTGTGAACCTCTTGTGGTTTAAGAAGCATAGCTCCGATCGACGCGCCTGCAGCTTCCGCGTGAGCCGCATATTTCCAAGCATCGCTGCGTGGCACCGTACCCTTGGGCTCAGCCCCAAGCAGGAGCGAGCTAAGCACGACCAACAGAGCAAAGGCAGCACCTTTCATGGGACCACCTCCGCAGGAGCAGGCGGGAGTTTGGCAAGAACATCAAGAGCCTTGCCACCGAGCACATAGATGCGGCGGCAGTAATTTTCGTGGCCTGCGGCCTTGAAGCAGAAATCGTAGGCTCCGGGCTCAAGCGCAACCTCGCCTTTGAGACTCGCGACGCTGCCCGCGAAGCCGCCGTCAATCCAGACCTCGGCTGTCTTAGGTTCAACCTTGAGTTTGACTTGCCCCTTCCTGGGTCCTGGCGCCAAGCCCCCGTAAGACCCATACGGGAACCAGAATGGGCTCCACCAGAGGGGCTCGTAGAAGCCCCAATAGGCCGGGTACCCCCAACCTCCGAAACGGCTGTAGAGCGGCAGCGGGGCGAAACCCGAGAAGTGGCTGTACCCAGCACCCACCGAAAGACCGCCCAGATGCACCCTAACCCGGTGATCAGGCTTTGAAATGACGGCATTCTCCTTTTGCTGTCCGCCTGTTGCGTCCGCCGGCGTCGCGCCGGCCTTAACGACGGAAGGGTCCGCATTGGTGGCGGTTTCCTGCGTCGGCTGCCGCGGCGAAGAACCGGGTATGTCCGAAGGCTGCTGTTGAGCAAAAGCCGTGAGTGCAAACAGGAGGCCAGTCAGGAGGGAGAAAGCCATGGAGAGGCGGGCTCGGAGCATAGGCGGCCGACCTTCAAAACGGCTGGCATTATTCTCCGCCGCGTGACACCTGCTGTCAAGCTGCCCCCACCGTGCGCGTTTCACGTCCCCAGAGGCGGGCAGACCAATCCCGTCTTCGGTTGCCAGCGGTGTGACGGCCGCCTGCGGTCTGCTGGCCCGAGGCTACCAACGGTGTCCTAGGAACCCTTCACTGTCGGCGGGATGCTCCAATCGGCAGGACGTGACCTTTCGCTGCTTCCGTGGCCCATCCATTTACTGGACAAGCACTTATGCTCAGCACGCGAAGCGGCACCTCACCTGCTTGCAGGAAGCATAGGTCCGGCAAAGAAGCCGGACGGAGGTGGTTCTTGAATATGTCTTCTTCCGTGGTCGAAGGTTCTGCTCTCCGCTTGGGACGGACGCCGGCGCGCACGCAGTGCGTTCCCCAAGGAACGGCGGCAAATGTAGTGACCGAAGCCAATCCCTTACACGTCCGCCAACATGGAAGCCTGCTCGCCATCCCCGAGAGAAAGGCCCTAGTCTGGATGGCCAGACGCCTTCCACCTTGGGTCACCTCTGACCAGTTGACCCTGTTGGGGTTCGCCGCAATGTTCCTGGCTGGGTTGGCCTACTGGCTGTCCCGATCGAACCGGCTGGCATTATGCATCGTCGTCATCGCTCTTGCGGTGAATTGGTTTGGAGACAGTCTGGACGGCACCCTGGCGAGGGTTCGCAATCAGCAGAGGCCAAGGTATGGATTCTATGTGGATCACGTGCTCGACATGGTAGGTACCTTCTTCCTGGTTGGCGGTCTCGCCCTCTCCGGTTACATGAGCTCCTGCCTGGCACTAGGGTTGCTCGTTGCTTACCTGCTTGCGGCAGCAGAGGAATTTCTAGCCACACACGTCCGGCAGCTGTTTCGTCTGTCTTTTTTGGGGTTCGGCCCAACCGAGCTCCGGATTATCTTGGCCATAGGGACCCTTCGGCTGCTCAGCAACCCTTGGGCACATTTAGGGACCTTGGGCACCTTTCGACTGTTCGACGTGGGCGGGACCGTTGCGATTCTGGGCTTGGCAGTGAAGTTGGTCGTCAGTGCGGTCCGCAACTCACGCGCACTCTACCTGGACGAGAAGTTGTGAGGAGACGCGCTCTGGGTTTGGGCGCGGTACCCACACTTGGCTAAGTCGCAGGATTCGTCCTACGGGAGGCCGCCTGTGCGTCGCTGGATAGTCTTTAACATCGTTGGCCTGTTGGGAGTCTTGGTCCAACTGCTCACCCTGGCGGTGCTGACAGGTTGGTTAGGATTGCACTATCTCACGGGAACCGGGCTGGCAGTTGAAGCTGCTGTCCTCCACAATTTCGCATGGCACGAGCGTTGGACGTGGGCGGATCGCGCCGGTTGCGACAAGGGAGGCGTGTGGGAAAGACTTCTGCGCTTTCATCTGGCGAATGGCACACTGTCCCTGGCGGGAAACCTCATCCTGATGCGCGTTCTTGTGGGCTCCTGTTCCATGAACTACGCCCTCGCCAACGCCCTGACTATCACCCTCTGCTCATTCGCGAACTTCCTTGCCTCCGACCGCCTGGTGTTTCAGCGCCGCACCCACGTCCCCATGCACCACAGGGCAGCAGGCTAGAGGGGTACCCCTCGGCTGAGAATCGCAGCAACAAGTTCAGAATCGCATCAAGGTGGGACTTGCGTGGTCTCAGATTGACGCCAGCAACGCCGCCAGCAGCGCGGCGCGCTGCGGCAGTTCCCTGACGATGACGTGTTCGTGGCGGGCGTGGGCTCCGTCGCCGGTCGCGCCCAGACCGTCGAGGGTGGGAATGCCGAGCGCGGCAGAGAAGTTGCCGTCCGAGCCGCCGCCCGTCGAAGCCTCTCGCAGGTCCATACCCATCTGGCGCCCCAACTCCTCCGCCCGGCGAAACAGCGCGATAGCCATTTTGCGTTCCATGGGCGGGCGGTTTACTCCGCCGGCGATAATTAACTTAGCCTCGGGATGAACGGGCTCTAAGGCGTGCATCTTGCGCTCGATCTCTTCGCGGTCGCGCGCCGAGGGGACCCGCACGTCAATCGAGGCTGTCGCCAACTCCGACGTCACATTTGACCTCGTGCCCCCGTGGACCACGTTCACACCCAACGTCAGTCCCCGCCGCGGCCGCGCCAGTTTCTCGATTCGCAGAATCTGTCGAGCCAACTCCGAAATCGCACTTACGCCGCCTGCGGGGTTAACGCCGGCATGAGCGGCCCGCCCCACCACGGTTAACCGGAATTCACCCACTCCCTTGCGGGACGTCTTTAGGGCGCCGTGTGCAGAAGCCGGCTCCAGCACCAGGACGGCGCGAGCCCGCCGCGCTTCGGCCAGGATCTCTTCGCGGAAGGCGACACTCGAGACTTCCTCGTCGGAGTTGAGAAAGATCCGGACGGGACTGGCGGGTGTCATCTGCAACTCGCGCAGGGCTCGGATCGCCCAAAGCGCGCACACAATTCCACCTTTCATGTCGAGGATGCCAGGCCCGTACGCGGCGCCGCGGTGGACTCGAAACGGCATTCGGGCCAACGTGCCAACTTCCCAAACTGTATCCAGGTGACCCAGCAAGAGGATGGGCCGCTTCGCACGCGCCTGCTTCCAGAACTCCGCGACCACCGCCGATCCCGCCGTGGCGTGCTTCAGCAGACGCACTTGGCCGCCCAGTTCCCGGAATTGCCGCACGAAGAACCCCGCCAGGCGGTTCACAGCGGCCTGATCGTGACTCGGCGATTCAATTTCGACCGCCTGCCGAAGGCAAGCCAGCAGGGGATCTTTTTCCGCCTTGCAATACGCGAGTAACGACCTCAAGTCGGCCACCGTTTCCTCCGATTAATACACTTTATGGTCTGCAAGCCAGGCGCGAATCTTATCACGCCTGGCGACAGCGACTCGCCACCTATTTCCTGATGGCAATGGCGAGGGATTCCATCTTATTCTAACTGGTTGAGAATTGCTCCAGCCCTCAGGAGGGCCCAACCTTGCCCAACGTCTCCCTGGCTCTCGTCATTCATGCTCATCAGCCGGTCGGAAACTTTGATCACGTCATCGAGGAAGCCTACCAGAAATCCTACTCTCCTTTCGTGCGGGCACTACTCGCGCACCCGCGCATTCACGTCTGCCTGCATTTCTCCGGAATTCTTCTCGAATGGCTGGAGAACCACCACGGGGAATACCTCCAGACGCTTCGGGAGCTGACACTCCGTGGGCAGATTGAAATGATCGGAGGAGGCTACTACGAGCCCATACTGCCGGCAATCCCTGACGCCGACAAGGTGGCGCAACTTCGCAAGCTGTCCGATTGCCTGAGCTACCATTTCGATTCGGCGCCGCGCGGGGCGTGGATCGCCGAGCGCGTCTGGGAACCAACCTTGCCGCGCCCGCTCGTCCAAGCCGGAGTCGAGTATGTGGTCCTGGACGACACGCATTTTCTGGCCGCGGGCCTCTCGCCTGAGCAACTCCATACAACTTACGTTACCGAGGAAGATGGATTCCGGCTGCGCCTAGTCCCTAGTATCAAAGCCCTCCGCTACACCATCCCGTTTCAAGAGCCGGCCGAGACCTTGAAGATTCTGCGCGAAGGGATAAACCAGCCGGAGATGCTCTACGCTGTGGGCGACGACTGCGAGAAATTCGGCATCTGGCCGGGCACCTACGATCACGTCTACAAGAACGGCTGGCTGGAGCGGTTCCTATTAGCGCTCGAGGAAAGCCGCGATTGGCTGGAGACAACCACCTTGTCCGCTTATCTCCGCTCGCATGCGGCGCGCGGATTGGTCCACTTGCCGACGGCTTCCTACGCGGAGATGATGGAGTGGGCACTTCCTCCCGCCGCGTGCTCTGACCTGCACGCGTGCCTGGAAGAAAGCGAGCACCTGCCCAATGGCCCGCGGTTCCAACGCTTCCTGCGGGGCGGGCTGTGGCGGAACTTCCTGAGCAAATATCCTGAGTCGAATCAGATTCAGAAGCAGGTCCTGAGCGTAAGTCATCGTCTTCAGAAGCTCAGCGACGCGAAGGGCGGCGGGATAGACAACCCCGGGCTGCTTGACGCGGCCCGTCAGCACCTGCTCGCAGCGCAATGCAACGATCCTTATTGGCATGGAGTTTTTGGCGGCCTCTACGCGCCACATCTACGCAGTTCGGTCCTTCGCCACCTGATTGCGGCCGAGTCTGACCTGGACCGCGCCGAAGGCTGGGACAAAGCACCTCGCACCGAAATGACTACGACGGATTTCGATGCCGATGGACAGGACGAACTCCTGATTCAGCAGAACCTTGCCGGGATGATCGTGCGTCCGGCGGACGGCGGCACAGTGTCGAGTTTGCGCTTTAAGCCCGCGCAAGCCGAGCTCATGAACTCACTCATGCGGCGCCCGGAAGCCTACCATGCACTAGTAAGGAAGCATGTCGCGTCCCAGCAAGCTCCCAAGGAGGGCCCCGCCTCGATCCACGATCGAGTGCTTAGCAAAGAATCACATCTCGAAGCCTTGCTTCGTTACGACCGCTACGCGCGACACGCGTTCCGCACCTACGTGTTTCCTGCCGCGAAACAGTGCCAGGATTTTGAATACCTCCGGCTAGGCGAAGATGAAATGCTGGCGCGGGGACTCTGGCAAGTGACACCGTTTGATCCGTCCGCCGGCGTGGTCGAAATGCACAATGCCTCCCAGTTTCAGATTGACGGCTGCCCCCTCCGCATCGAGGCGGCCAAGACGCTCGCCTCCCGTGTTGGGGATGCGGCGTGGCAGCTTGAGTGCCGCTCCACGCTCTCCGCGGACCGCTCGTGCCCCGCGGGCATCGCGCACGGACTGGAAATGGTGTTCAACCTCCTGGCGCCAGACGCGCACGACCGCTACTTTCTGGCAAACGAAGTTCGCCGCCCGCTGGAATTCTGCGGCGAGATCGAGTCCCCGCAACTCGCCCTAGTAGATGAGTGGCAACGCGTGCGCATCACGCTGGAGGCGCGGCCGCAAGCGCGCTGGTGGATCGTCCCGATTCAAACCGTTTCGCAATCCGAGTCGGGCTTTGAACGCGTGTACCAAGGCTCGGCAATCCTGGTGGTGTGGAAGATCGATCCGCCCACTTGGCGCAACGTGACGTGCACGCTTCGGACAGACATCACACGCTGGGAGCCGCCGGCTGCAAGTTAGCCGGTCCCCGTGCGGGTGCTGTCCTAGGCCGTAGCGCCGCCCTTGAGGGCGGCACATGCCGGGCTGAAGCCCGGCGCTACATCCGAAATCCGCACGCCACCACCCGCGCGACTTGCCTTGAATTAGCCGAGGGCGTCTGCTAGATTCACAGGCGGGAGGATTTGTATGGCTGTCTCACAAGACTTGCTCGATATCCTGGTTTGTCCGGCGTGCAAGACGCCTGTGCAACTCACGCCTGACGGCCAGGGACTGAAGTGCGCTCAATGCCGGCGCGTGTATCCGATCAAGGATGACATCCCGGACATGATCATCGACGACGCCAAGGTCGAGGCGGAGTGACGCCCGCCGCTTCGCCTCCTGCTTCTCCCGAATTGGACGCCTCTTCCCTGCTGCCCGGCCTCCCGCACGCAGCCCGCATTCTCATCATTCGGCTTCGCTCGATCGGCGACACTATTCTGCTGACGCCCGCTCTGCGGTTGCTGAAGCAGTGGCGCCCGGACCTGCGCCTTTCCGTTATGGTCGAGGCACGCTTTGCCGAAGTTCTCTCGGGAAATCCCGCCGTGGAAGAAATCCTCACGCCGGGCGGGGGGACGGGTCTTGCCAAACTGAGTTCACGCCTCGCGACCATCCGCGCGCTGCGTGCCGAGCACTTCTCGCTTTGCATGAATCTGCATGGTGGGCCAACCAGCCGCCAATTGGCTCGCTGGTCGGGAGCGCGCTGGCGTGTGGGGTTCGCGCATTATCGCGGGCCAAGCCTCTACCAGGTGCTGATTCCGGATGCGCGTACCATCCTGAGCAAGCCCGCTCTGCACACGGCCGAGCACCAGGCGGCGGCGTTCTTCTACCTGGGTCTTCCCCAACGCGAGATTCCGCGCACGCAACTCTTCCCTCATCGTGAAGCCATGGCTTGGTGGGCGGCGAAAAGGCAGGACCTCGAACTCGCGCCTGAGCAGTCTTACGCGATCGTCCATCCCACGGCGCTCTACAAAACCAAAGAATGGGCGCCGGAGAATTTCGCGCGACTGGGCGAGCACCTGCAACACGGCTTCGGCCTCACATCGGTCTATTCCTGCGGACCGCGAGAAGCGCCGGTATTGGACGCTGTCGAGAAGGCTGCTGGGCACGCGCTTCGGCGCTTGGAAGGAGCAAGCCTCGGTCAGTTCATGGCGGCGGTGGCTGGCGCTCGATTGTTTGTGGGCAACGACAGCGGACCGGCGCACATGGCAGCGGCGCTCGCACGGCCCGTGGTGGTCATCTTTGGCTCGTCCAGTTCGTCGATCTGGGGACCTTGGCCCGCGCACGCGCCGGACACCCGCATCGTCCAGAATCCCTACGACTGCAACCCTTGCCCCGGCGATCACTGCTATCAATTCCCGCGGCCGGAGTGCATCCTCTCGGTCAGCTTCGACCAGGTGCGAAGCGCCGTCGATGAGGTTATGGCACAGACTTGCTGATTCGACCCGGACAGTTCCCTGCCCGCCTGAGCCCGTCTAGATTCTGCCCTGTGTTTCGGCGATGCCACAGCGGTGAGACCAGAACGCTTGACGTCTCCTAGAACACTGAATACGCGAGGCCCTTCGTCCGGCGGTCGACGATCAACTCCAGCGGCGGCTGCTCATTGTTGATCGTCACCGTGACCACAACGGTGTTGGAGCCCTTGGAACGCGAGCCCAGGATTTTGTACACACGAATCTTGCCGTAATCGCCGGCCGTGCCCCAGTCATGGAGAAAGTCTTGGTAAGAATACGAGGGGCTCGGCTGCCACAAGCGATACGCCTGCTCGAAATTGCCCTGTTCCAGAGTATCCATGAACCGCGAAACGGTTCGTTCTTCCGGCAAGTTGTGGAGCAGAAAATACGCCGCCGCCCCCACCACAACAACCACCACCGCCAGCAGAATGTAGCGTCCAATCTTGCGCGGCTTCGGTGGCGGTGCAGCATCAAGCAAGCTCATGGCTATTCCTCCCGGGCCTAAGAGTATAGCCCAACCTCTACTCGCGTTCACCTCCAAGGAATGCCATCTCAGCGGCTGCGAAGGTCAGATGTCACGCGCCCGA
>Ga0335069_10000176_pt1 | contig 110948 bp, 97 predicted proteins | sample Lox_Sample_11_FD_206714 | JGI IMG/M metagenome (GOLD analysis project Ga0335069, IMG submission 206714) | Soil microbial communities from Loxahatchee National Wildlife Refuge, Florida, United States - Lox_Sample_1.1 | ecosystem: Environmental > Terrestrial > Soil > Wetlands | place: USA...
ATCCACTGCGGGGATACCTCCGGAGGTATCCCCGCAGCTCATTCAACCTAGTAGTGCTCACCACCTTCAACTTCACCGCAGGGGGGTCATGATGTACCCACCGGTTCCCAAATTTGATGAACATTCTGGTTGCAAAGGCAAAACACCTTCTGATAGTTTTGCGGGTACCAGCAAATCTTTCCGAATGACATGTCGGTTGGAGGACAGCGAGGAATGAAATTCTCCATGAGCAGGTTGTGTGCAGTGGTCGTCTTGGCGGGTGTTATCTTCACGGGGGTGCACAGCCGTGCCACGCCCGCGATGGCGCCGCTTGCCAACAATGGGCGTGCCAACAACAAGGTGATTGTCTACCCGATGGCGACCGAAACGGTCGGTCAACTGCAGCGAGCAGGCATCACGGACGTGCGCGATTACGGCTCGTACTGGCTCGTCGAAGCCACGGACGCGCAACTCAGTGAATTAACGCGCCTGTACGGGGCGCGGGCGGTCGTGGAGAACGGTCTCAACGAGATCCGGCTGACCAACCTCTCATTTGATACCCGAAACGGTGATCCGTCGGTTCCTGTCGGTCTGCGTGAGGCGGCCGGCCCCGGCCCGCGTCTGCGCATTGTGCAATTTTGCGGTCCGATCGTGCCGAACTGGCTGCGCCTGCTGGAGCAAAGCGGGGCTCGGGTTGTTTCCTATGTGCCGAGGAACGCCTACCTGGTCTGGATGGATTCGGCGGCGGAAAAACGCCTGGCGGAAATCCAGAAGTTGAATGGGCCGATTCAATGGATCGGCGCCTATCATCCGTATTACAAGATTCAGAAGGGACTGTTAAACGTCGACAAGAAAAACAAGGATTCCCTGGTCGATTTGCGAATCGGGCTGGTCGGAGGACCGGGAATGGAGGGTACGACGCATGGGCTGCAGGATTTCGGGCTCATCCAATCGTCCTACGACAACACGCACCAAACGGTCGCGCGGATGACCGTGCCGGTCTCCGCAGTCCCGCGAATCGCCCAACTGCCCGGCGTGCTCTGGATGGAGAAGATCGAGCCAAAAATCCTGTTGGACGAAGTCCAGGACCTGATCCTGGCCGAACAGACATCTGGGCCCGGTTACGGGCCGACCAACAACACCGGGGGCGCCACCGGTTTCCGGAATTACCTGGGGGGCGTATCGGCGTTGTTTACCAATTACATTGATTTTCTCACCAACAACGTCGGCGGCGGACAGTTTTCGTTCTATGATCCAACCACCTACCCGATCGTCGATGTCGCGGACACCGGTATCGACGCCAGCGAGAATGGTGCGGTGATCGTCAACAATTCATTTGCCGTGCTTGGTTTTCCCAGTTTCGGTTACCGCCTCTGGTATGTGGAGCCCGGCAATGGCTACTTCAGCGGCGCCTCGGTAGACTCGGGATGCTCGGCCTTGAACAATAACTTTGTCGGGTCGGAAGACTTCTACGGCCACGGGACTCGGGTGGCGTCCGTGGTCGGTGGATTCGACGCCCAGACGAACCTTTTCAGCGTGTTGGACATCTATTCAACAATCGTCACCCAGTTGTTCGCTGTCCATTACACCTGTAATGACAAGGACACCGAGACAAACGCCACTGTTATTGCGACGCAGCCGTGCTCATTCACCACCAATATAATCTACACCTGCGCCGCAGGCGGGGAAGAAATCGACATGAATCTCGCCCTCCCGGTGGAGATCATCATTACGCAGCGCGTTGATGTCGTCCACCAGGATCCGAGCGGGTTTCATTACGGGATGGGGGTTTCGCCGTTCGGCCGCCTCGGCAGTTCGCGCATCTGGCGGCAGAGCGCCGACACGACCGGCAACCCTCCCCACGTGCGGTTCCTGCCTGCGCCGCAACCCTTCACGACGTGCATGGAGAACCTGTTTCCAGTGCTCCTCTGGCAGTCCTATCTCTCCGGGGGACGCATCCAGAACAACAGTTGGGATGAGGAGATAAACCGCGACGGTTCCAATGGCGGCCAATACACGACGGATTCGCAAACCTATGACATCGGGGTTCGCGATGCGTCGTTGGTGGGATCGAACGGCGTGGCAGGCCCGTCCCCATTGAATCAGGAATACATCGAGGTGTTCGCGGCCACCCGCGTCCGTGGTCCGGATTTGGGCCAATCCGATGTCAATGGTGGATTCCTGGACATGGTTATCACCGCGCCGGCCACGGCCAAGAACGTGATTACCGTGGGCGATGCCGAGACCGTGCGCCTGGACGGCAGCGGCTGCGATTTCTTCAGCGAGCAGGACAATTCATTGAGCCTGTCTCAAAGCTCGGAGTTTGGCCCGACCGCTGACGGACGGTTCAAACCCGAGATCGTGGCACCTGGCACCAGCATTTACGCCGCCAAATCGTTGTTGGCCGCCGTTATTGACCCGGTGCTTGGAATTGTGCCAACAGTCAACCAGGACGCGAGCGGATTCGAGGGTGGTTCGCAGATTTTTACCTGCACGGAGACGAATCTTTACTGCGTTCCGCCGTCGTTTTTCGATGCTTGCTTTCCAAACAACAGCGCAGGCATTGTTGCACCCGGTATCTCCGGCGACCAATTCAGCTGTGGTAGCGGCAGCAGCTACGCGGCTCCCGCGGTTTCGGGAGCGATCCAGCTTATGTGGTGGTATTTCGAGCATCGCCTGACCAATGAAGTCGGGCGGGCGCTGTTGCAGCCCAGCCCGGCGATGGCCAAGGCCTACCTGTGCAACTCGGCGCGCTATCTACCGCTCGCCGATCCGCAGACGGGCGCGTTGGACACGCTGCCCTCGAATGCCCAGGGCATGGGAGAACTGGATCTGGCGATGATGTTCGATGGCGTGCAGCGAGCCATTCGGGATGAAAGCTCGCCGCGGGCGGTTGATTCAGCGCTGATCACGACGAACCCGGCGGTGCAGCAGACCTATTTCAGCCAATCAGGCCAAACCTACGAAATGTCCGGCAAGATCGCCAGCAACGGTCTGCCATTCCGCGTGACCCTGGCCTGGACCGATGCGGCGGGGACGCCGTTGGCGGCGCAGGAACTGGTGAATGACCTGGATTTGCAGGTAACTGTCGGCGGGGTCACGTACCACGGGAATAATTTCAGCCAGAATGTGTCGTCGCCCAACAGTCACGTCGACACCATCAACAACGTGGAGAGCGTGTTCCTGAATCCGCCCAACATCACCGTGACCAACACGTTGACCGGCGGCATTACCACCAACGGTATTGCGGCGATCTCGAACGGCGCCCCGTTCCAGGTCGTCGTGCGCGCCTCCAATATCGCCGGGACCGGCGTGCCGAATGTCGGCGAAGCGCTCGTCGGGGGCACGAACGTCCCGAACCAGGATTTCGCGCTCGTGGTGTACAACGCGGCCACGAACACCTTGTCCGACGTCCCGAACCTCAAGACAAACAATTCCTGCCAGACCGCGATCAATCTGGTGGGTTTTCCGTTCTCGTTCAGCAATAACCTGTCGACCGCCGTGTACGGGAAGGTGTTTCCCAGTCCGACGGCGGGCACGGGCGGCAGCGAGGAGTTCTTCCGGATTCCACTGCCGACGGCGGGGACGGTCTTTACGCTCGATATGTCCGGCAGTGGTTTGAACGCCATCTTGTCGGTGTGGGAGGCGCAGGTGGTTCCCCAAACGATCCTTGTGCGTGGTGATTGCGGCGCCCTGACGGAACTGATCTCTCAACCCGCCACGTTACCCCAGGTTCCACAGATCACGTTCACGGCGGACGGTTCGAATGACTATTTCATCGTGGCGGAAGGCAAGGACGGAGCGACCGGCCCCCTGGTGTTGACCGTCAACCGGAACTGCCTCTCGCTCTCGATGACACCGAGCGAACTGCCCTCCACCTTCCCGGGCAAACCCTACAGCGCCCAGCTCTTTGTTACAGGTGGCCAGGCGCCCGTCACGTTTGCAGTGACCAGTGGCAGCCTGCCGCCGGGGCTGACGTTGTCGTCGACCTCGGGCTTGATTACCGGCTCGTCCACGACCACGGGGACGTACACATTTACCATCACCGCTACGGATGGGCTGGGATGCACCATCAGCATCACATATACGGTCTCAGTTACCTGCCCGTCACTGTCGTTGTCGCCGGCGTCGCTGCCTTCGGCTCCGGTCGGCCAGCCGTACAACCAGACCATTACCGCCAGCGGCGCCCAGGGCACGCCGACGTTCTCGCTGCTGGTTGGCCCGCTGCCGCCGGGGCTGCAGTTGACGCCCTCGGGCTCGATCACGGGCACGCCCACGGCCTTCGGCGTGTACACCTTCGAGGTGACCGCGACGAATGGCATCGGCTGCACCGGTTCCAAGAACTATTCGATTAGCGTCACCTGTCCGATGATCTCGGTTTCGCCGGGAGCGTTGCCCCAGGGACGGGAGTTCGCCAGCTACGGTCCCGTGACGCTGACAGCTTCGGGAGGCACGGCCCCTTACACGTTTGCGCAAACAGGGGGAAGCCTGCCGGCGGGTATAACATTGTCCACCAATGGCGTGATTTCCGGTACACCGACCTCGGTGAGCAGCACGTTCATCGTGACGGCCACCGACGCATTCAACTGCCCCGGCACCATGACCTATACACTCAGCCTGATCGATCCGTTGCAGGTGACCCTGTCGGCGACGCTGCCGTCGGGAATCGTCGGGCAGGCTTACAACGGAAACATTGCGGCCAGCGGTGGCGTCACCCCGTACTCGTTCGTGGTTTCCGGATCGTTGCCATCGTGGCTGACGACGAAAGCGGCCGGCTCCAGCCTTGTCCTGAACGGCACCCCGACATCCGCCGGGTCGTTTACGTTTGGGGTGACAGCGACGGATTCCCAAAGTGACGTTGGTCAAACCAATTACACGATCAGCGTTACCAGCGTGGCCCAGCTCGACATTTCCGCCTCGTTTTCGCCGCGAACCGTGACGGTCGGGAGCAATCTGACCTGCACCGTCAAAGTGACCAATCACGGCCCATCGTCCGCGACGGGAGTGACGGTTAACAATATACTGGCGGCAGGGGCGACGTTTGTCTCCAGTTCGTTCGGGTGCACAGCCGCTGGCAACACGGTCGTTTGCAATGTGGGGAGTTTGCCTGCGGGAGGCACGGTACCAATCAGCTATGTGATCCAGGCCACGCAGGTGGGGGCCATCAGCGTGACGTCGTCGGTCACCGCCGCCGACAGCACGACCACCAGCACCACGGCAAACGGGACAGCCGTTCCGCCGTATTTCGTGGCGGTCAACCCGGCCAAGATCGTGGATCAGGATGGCGACATTGTATCGGTGAGCCTCAAAGGAGCGGGATCGATCGCGGAGGTGGGTTTGCTCGGCAGCGTGAGCAATGGCCCGATCGATCACATCAACCTGACGGGAACGGGCGCCTCCAGCAGCCTGACGATTTCGGTCAAAAAGGCGAAGGGCGGCAGCGGCAACGGTTTGGTGAATGTGGGCAGTATCACCAGCGACGGCGGTCTCAAATCGATCAATGGCAGCGGGGTGAATGTGACGGGTGAGGGCATTCAGGTGGCGGGGGACCTGGGAACCTTGAAGGCCAACGCGCTGCTCGCCAGCGGCCTCGTGGTGAGTGGCAGCGGCGGCATCGGGACGCTGCAATTGAATGTGATGTCCAATTCCGTGTGCACGGTCACCAATGGGATGGTGAAGACCGTGAACGTCGGAGTGTATGTCGGCAGCCAGATCAATGCGGAGGCGGTCAAGACGGTCAAATTGGGGACAGTCACCACCGAGAACGGCAACCAGTCGTTCGGCATTCAGGTTCAACAGCCCGGCGGCACGGTTTCTGTAAGCAGCCCACGTTTGAAGTGGAAGATCACGCCGTCTTCCGCCCAGTCAACGAACGACTTTCAAGTAGCGCAGCCGTGATGCGACATGGTGGGGGGCGCATCGGGAGGACCGGGATTTCGCTGATGGCGGAGAATGACGGGCAGGTTTTATGAATCGGTACATCGATGGATCGAATAGCCAGGAACGTCCGCTGGCGGCACGAATGCATGGAGGATGGAAAATGAGAGTTTCAGGTCGTCGTTTATGGGCCGAGGTTGGCGCCATTGCGTCCTTGATCGGACTGGTCGTTACCTTGTCGGCGGCAGCGGCGGTGAACGGGGTGTCGACCAACAAGGTCATCATTTATCCGACGGCGCAGGACTCGATCGCCGATCTGAAAGCGGAAGGGATCACGAACGTTCGTAACTACGGTTCCTACTGGCTGGCGGAAGCGACGGATTCCCAGGTCGAGACGTTGAAGCAACGGCACGGGAGCCGGGCGGTGCGGGCCAATTACCTGAATCGGATTGAGCTGAGCACGGCGACCATCGACACCACCAGCGGCGAGCCGAAAATTCCGGCGGCGTTGCGGTTTCATCCCAGCGGCGGCAAGGACCTCCAACTGGTCCAGTTCGTCGGGCCGGTTCGACCGGAATGGTTGAAGCAGATTCGTGACGCGGGAGACGCCCGAATTGTCAGTTACGTTCCCCAGAACGCCTATGTGGTATCGATGGATGCGGCGGCCGAGAAGAAGATCGAGAGTTTGAAGGCGCCCAATGGCCCTGTCCAATGGGTCGGTCCCTATCATCCCTATTACAAGTTCAATCCGGCGCTGTCACAAGGGACGAATACGACGCTCAAGGTGCGCGTGGCGATCGTGGACGATTCGGAAGCCGAGTCGACGATCGGGGCGCTGGAACAGTTCAACCTGGGCAAACAGCCGCAGGTCGCGCGCGGGTCCGGCCAGCAGGTCGTGGGGCTGGTTGTGCACCCGGAGGACTTGGCGAACATCGCGCAGCTTCCCAACGTGTTGTGGATTGTGCCCGTGTGGCCGACGAAGACAATGGATGAACGAGCCGACCTGCTCGAAGCCAGCCGCACCAATCAACTTCCCGGGCACGCACCCGTGCCGGGCTTTGACAATTACATGGATTTCCTGACCAACCAGGTCGGGTTTAGCACGACCCCCGAGGAATACCCGGTCGTCGATCTGGCGGACACGATTTTCCCGTCGTATGGCTCGGCGGATTTCTCCGTGCTGGGCAACCCGGCGAATGAATCGCGGGATGTCGGGTATATGACACTGTGCAATCCCAGCGCGACCTATTGCGACATCCATGCCGATTGGACCACGTCCACGGCGGTCGGAGCAAATATCAGCGAGACAGCATCGAACCAGGACAGCGCCGGTTTTCGGCTGGGGCTGGGCGTTTCGCCCTTTGGGCGGTTTGCCAACACGGTGATCTTCACCCTGCAGGGCTCCGCCTGTACGACGTGCGAGGGTGACTTCTCGCCGTCGGGTGACTGGCATGACCTGCCGCTGAACCAGTACGTGGTCCATCGGGCACGAATCTCCAACAATAGCTGGGGTGATGTCCCGGTTGTTGGTGGCGGGGGTAATGCCGGCGAGTATGACGACCTCTCCAGAACCTTCGACGACTGTGTGCGCGACGCGTCATTGGCCGGACAACTGACCAACGGCCAGGTGGGTATCGAGCTGAATCAGGAGATGGTGATCGTCTGCTCCGCCGGCAACTACGGTGCGTACGATATTGGCAGCGGCGGCTTGGTCGACGAGATTGTGACGCCTCCGGCGACCGCGAAGAACGTCATCGCGGCCGGCGCGACGGAAAATGTCCGGCCCGCGGCGGAGACGACCGGCCCTTGCTCCATTCTTGCCCCTCTCACTATTGGCGACGCGGACAACTCCTATGCGATGGCGTACTTTTCTTCGTTTGGACCGACAATCGATGGCCGGATGAAACCGGAGATTGTGGCGCCCGGCACGGCGATCTTCGCCTTGAGCGAAGAGTTAGCCGATGGAGAAGTCATCTCCAATGCCTATGGATGCGTCAGCGGCACGAGCTTCGCCGCGCCGGCCGTGTCCGGCGGCATCCAGTTGATGTGGTGGTACTTCCAAAACCGGCTGCAGGATGAACAGGGCAGCTTCCTGCTGCAACCCAGCCCGGCGATGGCCAAAGCCTATTTGTGCAATGCGGCCCGCTATCTGCCCATTGCCAACCCGCAGCATCCCACGGCCATGGATACCCTGCCATCGATCGCCCAGGGCATGGGGATGATGGACCTGGCGCGGATGTTCGACGGCGTGCCCCGGGTCATCCGCGATGAATCCACGCCGCGGGCGATCGATACCGGGTTGCTGACGACCAATCCGGTCCCGCAACAGACCTATTTCAGCCGTTCGGGTCAGAGTTACGAGGTCGATGGACAGATCTTCGATCCCACGCTGCCGTTCCGCGTCACCGTGGCGTGGACCGATCCGCCGGGGAATCCGGGCGTGCTCCAGCAGCTGGTCAACGATTTGGATTTGCAGGTCACCATCGGCGGCCAGACGTACCTGGGCAACCGCTTCAGTGGCCAGTATTCCGTCCCGAACACGGACAGCTCCGTCGTGGGCGCCGGGACCCCGGATAGCATCAACAACATGGAGAGCGTGTTTCTGCCGCCCGGCCAGACCGGCACGTGGAGCGTGGTGGTGCGGGCCACCGATATCGCAGGGAATGCCGTGTCGAACGTGCCCAACAGCGTTGTTGGCCAGGATTTCGCGCTGGTGATCTACAACGCGGCCACGGCCAACCGGTCCGATGCGCCGACGACGAATAATGTCAATGATTCGTGCCAGGCGGCCCTGCAACTCGCCGGCCCATTTCCATTTTCCTTTACGAACATGCTGAGCAAGGGCGTGTACCACAAGACGATTCCGAGCCCGTCGGCCGGTATTGGCGGCGTTCAGGAGTTCTTCAAGATTGTGAATCCGTCGCCGCCCACCCCCGGCACGGTGTTTACGGTCAACACGATTGGCAGCGGCTTTGATGCGGTGTTGTCCGTGTGGCAGGCTGAGGCGCTGCAACAGGTCGTTCCGGCTCGCACCGAATGCGGCGACCTGCAGGAACTGGTGTCGGACAACAACGGCGCAAACTCCAGCGTCAGCTTTACGGCGGATGGGTCCAATGATTACTACATCGTGGTCGAACCGCATAACAATGGTTCGGGTGGCATGCTGGTGCTGAACGTCAACACATCGGCTTCGCTGATCACCCTGACGCCGACAAGCCTCGCCTTCGCGGATCAGGTCGAGGGGACGGTGAGCGCGCCGATGAGTGTCACGTACCAGAACGGCAACCAGATACCGGTGACCGTCAACACCGCCACCATCACCGGCGCGGACCCGGCGGACTTCACGATTGTTTCCGGCAACTGCATCGGCAACCAGATCCAGCCGGGAACGAATTGTACCGTGACGGTGGCGTTTGCTCCCCAGGCCACGGGACCCCGTCAGGCGAATCTGGAGATTTTCGACACGGCCACAGGCAGCCCGCGCATCGTGCCCCTGAGCGGGAATGGCACTCCGCCGGTGCCGCTGATTTGCCTGGGATCCAGCGGACAGATTCAGTTCCCCAGTACGGCCGTCGGCCTCACCAGCGCCGTGCAGAACATCGTCATCACCAATTGCGGGACGGAAGCGCTGATAATCTCCAACGTGTTCCTCCTGGGAGCAGAGACGAATGACTTCTTGGTGGTGCCCGGTTGCGCGTTGCGCACGCCGATCGCGCCCGGGGGCAATTGCAGTATTGCCGTCGAGTTCACGCCGACGACCAGGGGATTGCGGCAGGCCACATTGGATGTTTCGCACAACGCCTCCACCGTGCCGATTACGATCGCGTTGCAGGGAACGGGGTTCGTGCCGACGCCCGCCATTTGCGTGGCCAGCGCCGTCAACTTTAGCAGCGTCGCTGCGGGCGCCACCGGCGTTGTGCAAAGTCTGATCATTACCAATTGCGGGACCGCCCCGTTGGTGATCAGCAACTTGACGTTGACGGCCGGGAACACGGCGGAGTTCCTGATTGACGCCAGCACGACGTGCGGGTCAAACCCGATCCAAACGGGCCAGACCTGCGCGGTGAATCTGCGGTTCGCTCCCACGGCCGGGGGTCAGCGGTCGGCCACGTTGACCATCGTAAGCAGCAACAACGTTCCGGAGCCCCAAACGGTGACGCTAACGGGGTTGGGAGCGCTCAGCCGGCCGGATGTCGGCATTGGCAAGACCTTCAACAACCTCAAGAAGTTCATCGGCTTGGGCGTGATCAACACGACCGGTGTCGGCCAGGAACTCAGCCAAAACGTCCATCGGGGAGCCAAGGGTGGCATCAAGTACTATGTGACCATTGAGAACGTCGGCACAGCGGCTGACTCGTTCACGGTGCAGAGCACCCAGATCAAAGGCGGCGCCGGATGGGCGGTGAATTACTACCTGGGCGCGAGACCGTCGGAGAGCGTGGATGTGACGCGGTCGGCGCTCGCGGGAACATTCTCCACCGCGACCATGGAAGCCGGTGCCATCACCAGCGACACAACGATGATTCGAGCCGAGCTGTTTGCAAACAAGACGCTGGTGTCCAAGGGGACCACGGCCACCTTTGCATTGACGTTCACGTCGGCCAACGATCCGACCCAGCAGGACACGGTGTGGATCACGGGCGTGGCGAAATAGGCGTCGCCGGCGGGAGGATCGGCACGGGCGAAACGCGGTTTTCGTTTGGAGGAAGAGCGTTGGGATTATGAGAGGACTGGTTACAATGAGGATGAGCCGGGGCGTGAAGATTGTGATGCCCACCGTTTTGCTGGCGGTCTCCCTGTGTCTGGCCAGACCATCCTTCGCGGGATGCGGATGCATGGACCTCGCTCTGATTGTCGATGATACGGGAAGCATGGGCCAAGCCATCGCGGACGTGCAGAGGTCGCTGCTCCAGGTCATTAACGTGGCCGAGTACGTCTCCGGCTCGGATTTGCGGATCGGGCTGATTACATTCCCCAACGACAATGTGGTGGTCAATGTTCCCTTCACCACGAACTTCTCGAACGTCATCACGGCCGTCAACGGGCTCGTGGCCGCGGGTGGCGCCGGGGAACCGGAATCCTCGGATGAATCGCTGCAGTACGCCATCACCGGGTCCGCGGACCCGTCGTGCTCCGTGATAAGCTCGAACGGGCCGTTCGGCGCGTTTCGGCCGAATTGCGTGAAGATCGCCGCGCTGATCACCGATGCGCATCCGGGCGAGTGCGCCGACTTCTACACGGTCGGCGTCTCGGATGTTCATGCCCATCAGGTGGCGGTCGACGCCCAGAATACCGGCGTGAAAATTGTCTCCGTCTATGTCCCCGACCTGCAGTCGGGCGGGGAACAGACGGATATCAAAGCGATCATGGAAGACTACGCCACCACGTCGGGAGGAATCTTCGTCGAGTCCGCCGCCAATGGCGATGGTACCGGGGATGGCATTGCCGACGCTGTCGCCACATGTGGAGTTTACCCCACCCAGTCGGCGACGCGAAACTCACGCTTTTGGTTTACTCACGGGTACTCGTCGGACTCGAACTGCGTGACGTTGCTGAACGGCATTTTGATCAACGGAAGCATGTTGGATCTCGGGTTTCTCATATTGCCCACGGAAAACCGTACGGCGGATAACGTCATCAACGCCAACGACGCCCTGATTGAAGCGCTGGGCTTCTATTGGAAGAGCGACGGTCTCACCGGCGAAGCCGGCGGCACCCAGAACGAAAAGGAGCCGGGATCCAGCGTGTGCAAGGCGCGGAAAGAACTGGCCGCCGAGTTGATCGCTGCCACGGCCAATATCCGCTTGCTCCAGGCCATCCCGACGAATTCCTTCTACCGCAATGGCAGCACCATCACGAATTTCCCGGTGGACCTGCAAGCCCAGGCTCGCACCGCCCTGAGCGGCTATGATCCCAAGGCCATGGTAGCCATGACAGCGCTGCTGAAGAAATTCAACAGCAGCGGCGCGACGAATAATTACCCGTCCGGCCTGACGGAATGCTCGGTGCAGAAATCGTCTCTGTTGCACTCGCTGGCGCGTGATCCGACCACGCAGACCACCTGCCCCGGGCAAAACGGCTCGTGCGCCACGGCCAAGCAGATCGTGTTCTCGGGGTCGAAGCCGGTGTTCCATGATTCCGAGAACATCTCGATCTTTCAGCAGACCATGCCGTCTCCCACGTGCAACCCGGGCGGACGAAACGCGGTCTGGGCGGTGAGCCCCCCGATGGCGGCTACTGGCCGGCAGTTCACAGTTTCGACAGCCGGGAGCAACTTTGACACGGTGCTGGCCGTTTGGTCGGGGACGTGCGGCACAAGCAGTTCGACGGGCACGGCCAGCAACAACCTCGTTCAGGTCGCTTGCGCGGACAACTCGCTCGGCGTCGGTGGGGAGAGCCTGACGTTTACCACGGATGGCACGAACACGTTCTACATCGTGGTCGAAGGCAAGAACGGCGCCTACGGCCTGGCCAAGCTGTCGGTCATGAGCTACTAACGAGACGGAGCAACGTGCTGGGGAAGACGAATATGAGAACGATCGCGCTATGGGGAGCGAGCCTGCTGACCGCGGCGGCGACCGCCCACGCGGCACTGCGGACGCAGGACCTCGGGCAGGGCATCACCCCGACGGATATGATCAACACTCTCCTGGGGGGCGGCGTCTCGGTATTGAACGTCCAGTACACAGGCGCCCCGAATGCCTCGGGCTTGTTCGCCGGGGGGAACGGCATCATTGGGTTTGATACGGGCATCCTGTTGACAAGCGGCAGCGCCAGCAATGTAATCGGCCCGAACAATTCGACGGGCGCCACCACGGACAATGGGTTTCCGGGCGACGCCGACCTCAACAAGCTCACCGGCGGCCTTTCGACGTTCGATGCCGCGGTGTTGGACTTCGATTTTGTGCCGTCGTCCAATACGGTGCAGTTCTCCTACGTGTTCGGCTCCGAGGAGTACAATGAATACGTCGGCAGCCCCTTCAACGATGTCTTCGCGTTTTATGTCAACGGCGTCAACTATGCGCTGATTCCCGGGACGTCACTGCCGGTGGCAATCACCAATGTGAATAACGGTTATTCGACGGGTGTCTCCGGCGGGCCGTGTGAGAATTGCCAGTACTACATCGACAATGTGGATGGGCACCTCAATACGCAGCTCGACGGCCTGACCAAGGTGCTGACGCTTACGGCGCCGGTTGTGCCGAACCAGCTCAATCACATGAAGATTGCCATCGCCGACACCTCCGACGCCCTGCTGGACTCCGCCGTGTTCCTCCAGGCCGGCAGCCTTCGGTCGGGAGTCGTGACGAATCCGCCCACGCGCACCTCGCGGTTCTGGTTTACGCACGGATACAGCGCGGATCCAACCTGCGCCACGCTGAGCAATGCCATCGCCAGAATCATGAGTATCAACGTCGGCATCGTTCCCCTGGGCTTCCTCACTCTCCCCCAGGGGTATCGCAACAGTGACAATGTCAAGGATTCCGCCGATGCGTACATCGAGGCGCTTGGTTTCTACTGGCGGAGCACCGGGGTCACCGGCGAAACCGGCGGCACGCAGAACCAGAAGGCCCCGGCGTCGAGTGTGTGTAGCCAGCGCAAGAAACTCGCTGTCGAACTGATTGCGGCCATGGCCAACGTAAACTATCTGGAGGCGGATCCCGCGATGTTGTCGTATGTGAACGCGAAGACGAATGTGTTTTTCCCGTCGGATTTGATTACCCAGGCGCAAAACGTTGCTGCAGGGGCGGATCCGGGACCGATGGTGACCATGACAGGGCTGTTGAAGCTTTTCAACCAGAGCGGCCAGGCGAATAATTACCCTGCCGGCATCGTCGAGTGCACCGCGAACAAGTCCGGGCCGCTGAGGAGCCTCGCCCGCGACCCGACCAGCCAGACCAACTGTCCGGGCGTAAACAACAGTTGCCAGAGTGCGCAGCAGGTCTACTTCTCGAGCACGGGATCGTTTTCCAGCGCCGTGTTCACCAAGTCCGTCAGTATCACCGGGTTTACGAACTCCCTGGCCTTCCCGGCCCCGACCTGCGGCACGGGTGGCCGGAGCGCCGTCTGGGCAGTCACGCCCGATATGGGCACAAGTAATCGCCAGTTCAGCGTCTCGACGGCTGGCAGCAACTTCAGCACGATGCTTTCGGTCTGGTCCGGTAGCTGCGGCAGCACGGCGGGCGGTACCAGCAACACGCTGACCCAGGTGAATTGCGCGGTGAATTCCATCGGGCTCGAGGGAGCGTCCCTCACGTTTAATACCGACGGGACCAATACGTTCTACATCGTCGGCGAGGGCGTGAGCGGCCAGTACGGCAAGCTGAAGATCCGGATCACGAGCCCGTAACAGTCGACGTTGTGACCGGCCTGCGGCGCGTGCCTCACACGCGCGACAGCATGGCAGTGCATCGCCCGAAATGTTCCGCCCGGGACGGTTCGCGCTCGGTGTAGATCGCCTGAAGATTGTTGCACATCCGCAGCAGGATGATTTGCGGAGTCGTCGGCGTCAGAAACACGGGGTTGAAGGCCACACCCAGCCGCTTGCATAATTCCTGGCAGTCCGCCTCATCCAGCAGTTCGCCTTCGTGAAATGGATCGAAAAAGAAACTCGTGGCCGTTGAGTGCCATTTCAGAAGAAAGTGCGCCGGCATGTTGATGCCGATCAACGGCAGGTGCAGGCGTCGCGCCAACAGTAGATACAGCACCGACAGGCTGATCGGGATGCCCAGGCGGCGATCCAGCACGCGGTTGAGATAGGAGTTGTCCGGGTCGTAATAGTCCTGGCGATTGCCCCGAAAGCCGAGCGTGCGGAACAGATAATGATTGCACACCTCAATGGTCGCCTTCGGCGTCTCCCGTCCCGTCAGCCGTTCGCGCAGCTCCTGCGCCATCTGATCGATCCGCGTGCGATAGGCCGGCTCGTCGAGTTCGGGGTAGCGGGTCTTGGCCACAAGCCAGCTCGCCACCTCGATATCGAAGTGGCTCCCGCACGTGGCGCAGAACTTCTCCAGGGACTCCCAGGCCACGGCTTCCCGCAGGACGCGGAGGATTTGCGCCGCGTTGCGCTGCGCCGTGGGGTCTCCCTCGCGGACGACGGACTCGAGCAAGTGGATGCCTTCTTCGCCCCGTCCGGCCAGCGATTCCTGGACCAGTTGAACCGTGCGGGGGTCTTCGTCCGCCAGCAGCTTGGCGAGCGCTTTTCGATCCGGTTCTCGAAGGGCTTTCATGTGTCGAAATGCTCCGCCTAGCATCCCTCAAAAGGCGCCGGACTGCAACTCAGGAAAAACGAAGGGTTCATGTCGCGGATTGCGCAATCCAGGCGGCCGCGGCGCGGATGTCCTCCGCCACGAAATCGGGCCTGACCAATTGTTGGGCAAGCGTATCGCGACCGACGCCTGTCAATACCAGGATTGTCCTGGTCCCGGCGTTGATCCCAACCTGGATATCGGTGGGGCGATCGCCGATCATGAAGCAACGGGACAGGTCGAGGCCGTATTCGCGCGCCGCGTCGAGGAGGAATTTCGGTTTTGGCTTGCGGCAATCGCAGTTGTCTTCCGGACGGTGCGGGCAGACGTAGTAACGGTTCAGGTGCACACCGGCCTTCCCGAAGTACGCGTCCAGATGCGCGTGGATGGCGTCCACAAGTTCGCGCGGGAAATAGCCGTGGCCGACCCCCGATTGATTGGTGACAACGAACAATTTGTAGCCCGCGTCCTGCAATTGCCTGAGGGCCGCCGCGGCGCCCGGAATCAATACGACGCGCTCGAAGTCGCCGACGCAGTTGGCGTCCTCCATGATCGTCCCATCCCGATCGAGGAAGACGGCGCGGTGGCCAACGTCGCGGTTCATCGAACAGGCAGCCTACCGAAATCAGCGGTCGCCGCCAAGGACGTTGTCGGTGAGCCAGCGGGCCAGTCGTGGCGCATGTTGGAGCAGCGGAATGACGGCCCGAGCAATCCGTTCGTGGTACATGACGCGGCGGAGACAATGATTGGTCCGCGCCCGCCCCTGGTACAGCGTCGCGACCGAAGCGGCATACCATTCCTCGCGACGCGACTGACCCGTAATGGCTTCTGCGGCCAGTTCGCCCGTGCGCAAGGCAAAGAAGATCCCCTGACCCGTGAACGGCTCCATAACCCGCAACGCGTCGCCGGTGAGGAAGACGCCCGACGCTGCCGCGCGGCCCGCCGGCGACTGCAGTGGATGAGCGCTCCGCAGAGGATCGAGCGGTTCCGGAGCGATTCCCAGCTCGCGGAAATGTGGATTTTGCCAGACCGTGTGGGCAAACAGCGCTTCGCAGTCGCGATGAAACCGCGCGGCCTGCGGCCCTGTGATAATGCAGAGGTTGACCCGCTCGGCGTCCACGCGCACCAGGCCGCAGTAGCCGCCGCGGAACAGGTGCAATTGGACGCGATGGTCCAGTGCCGCGGGCGCTTCAAAATGCGATTGAAACGCGATGTGTCCATCGCGGGGAGTGCGACCAGATGCCAGACCCGCCCGGCGCGCGATGACTGAATGACGCCCGTCCGCGCCGACAATGCCCAATCGGGCCGCATACTCTCCATGATTGGTTCGCACGCGCCCACCGGGCAGGATGTCATGGACGGTTTCGCCTTCGATCACCTGCGCGCCCAGGGACCGGGCGTGATCCAGCAAGGCCGCGTCCAACGAACTTCGTCGAATGGCAACCGTCGCCGGCGGCAGATCGACGGTGAAGATCGAACGGTTCGTCGCGGTATAGGTGGCGCCGTCGACCCGGTCGTGCGGCAGATCGCGGATTTTCGAGGCCACACCGAGCCGTTTGAGGATCGGCCAGCAATTCGGGTTGATGGTGTCGCCACAGACCTTGTGGCGGGGAAACCGGGCATGCTCGATGAGCGTCACGCGCAACCCGCGTTGCGCGCAGCCCGTTGCCGCGGCGGCGCCCGCCGGCCCGCCGCCAACCACAATCACATCGGTTTCACTCATGGCGGCCGAGAACGAGGCTGGCGTTGGTGCCGCCGAAGCCGAAGCTGTTCGAGAGGATGCGGTTCACCCGCGCGGACCGGCCGTGATGGGGAATGTAGTCCAGATCGCATTCGGGATCCGGCTGGTTCAGGTTCAGGGTGGGAGGCAGGTAATCGTGATCGAGCGCCAGCGCGCAGATCGCGATCTCGATGGCCCCCGACGCGCCCAGCGCGTGGGCGTGAAACGGCTTGGTGGAACTAACGGGAATCCGACGGGCGCGCTCGCCGAACACATGTTTGATGGCGAGCGTTTCAGCGGCGTCCCCGAGCGGCGTGCCCGTGGCGTGGGCGTTGATGTACTCGATGTGCGCGGGCGAGACACGCGCATCCGTCAGGGCGTGCTGGATGCATCGGGCCGCACAGGACGCATCCGGGCGGGGCGCCAGCATGTGCCACGCGTCGTTGTTGGAGGCGTAACCGAGGATCTCGGCGTAGATGTGCGCGCCGCGTAGGAGCGCCTGACGGCGTTCTTCGAGGATGAACATCGCCGCTCCTTCCCCCATGACGAATCCGTCGCGCGTCGCATCGAATGGGCGGCAGGCGCGGGCGGGATCGGCGTTGTGCTTGCCCAGGGCGTGGAGCACGTCAAACGCGCCAAACGTCAACGGCGCCAATGGCGCTTCGGCGGCGCCGGCGACCATGGCCAGCGCCTCGCCGCCGCGGATCAGACGAAAGGCTTCGCCCAGCGCAATCGCGCCCGAGCCGCAACTGTTCGAATTTGTGTTGCCCGGACCGGTCAGGCCAAACTCGATGGCGACATGGGAGCCGCCCGAGCCGCCGAACACGAGGAACGCCAGGGCCGGGTTCACCGCGCGAATGCCCTGACGCATGAACAGCTCGTGTTGGTATTCGGCCAGCGCCACGCCGCCCAGCGCGGTGCCGGTGCAGACGCCAACTTGCGGGTGCGGAGACGCTCCGGAAAGCAGCGCCCGGCCCTGGCGGTTTGCGTCGTCGACGGCCATTTTCGCGGCGACAAGCGAGAACTGGGCGAACCGGTCCAGACGTTTCACCCGCCGGGCCGGAAAATAAGCCAGCGGGTCGAAATCCGTTACTTCGCCCGCGACTTGAGAATCGAACGGGGACGGATCGAACTGGGTGATCGGGCGGATGCCGGACTCACCGCGCAAAATCCCCTGCCATAAGGCGTCCGTTCCGCTGCCGATGGCGGTAATCGCCCCGATGCCGGTGATGACGACACGTTGTGGCACGGCTTCCATACATTGGAGTGCTCAGCCCGCATTCTGTTCCAGGTACCGTTTGAAATGCGTCAGCGTGCGAGCGGCGACCGGTCGAATGAACATATCACTTAATACGCGTTGCGCAAACCAGCGGCCCAATGCAGTCGGTCGATCGAGTTCGTGGATAATACTGACCAACACGCCGTCGGGGGTGGCGGTGTACGTCCAGCGGACCTGCATGCCGCGCGTGAACGCCCGGAGATGCTCGAAGTACAGGGCCGGCATTTTGGGGTCGACCCGGAAGCGGGAGGTCCAATGAATGGGCAGCCAACCGCGGCGGGCGCCCATTTTCACGATCAACCCGTCGTCACCCACCTTCAGGATGTGAATCCAGCGATAATGCGGCAGGACTTTCGGCCACAGCAGTAGATTCGACGTGTCCTGAAAGACCTTGTCCAGAGGGGCGCGGATGACGATGGAGTTTTCGGTTCGCACGCTCATTGGCGGCCCGTGATGGCCATGCGAAAGAACGGCTGGCGGCGAATGACGAAGTCGCGCAAGCCCGCCTGCGCGGCCAGCGCGCGCAGTTCGGCTACGCGGAAGGCCCGCTCGCAAGAGGCCGGCGCGTCGAACCGGGCGATCGGATTGCGGATGACGGTGCGCGCCATGAGTTTGCTCAGTCCGATCGCGATCCAACTTCTCCGCAGATCGTTGATGACATAGCCAACCCGCGCAATATCGTGGATGCGCCGGAGGATTGCAACCACATTGGCCTCGGAGAAATGGTGCAGTGTCAGGGAACACAGAACGACGTCGAAACTGGCGGTCGGGCAGGGAAGCGCCAACAGGTCGTGCTGTTCGATCCGAATCTCCGGCCACGCGGCGCAATTTTCCCGGGCGATCTGCAGAATCTCGGGATTCCCGTCCACGGCGGTAATCTCGACGTGGAGACCTCGACGGCGGGCCCACCGGGCAACGGATCGGGGGACGTCGGCACCGCCGGTGGCCAGGTCCAGGATCGTGAGGCGATTCATCGGCGTGACGGTCAGGAGGTCATCGAGGTGGCGCAACGGAATGCGGTGCCCGCCGAGAAAGCGGTTGATGTTTTCCAGGACGCGGAGGTCGGCACGGAGCAGCGCGGGATCGTTTCCCCGACGGTCCATGATTTCGGGGATGGCGGGATCGAACCGGCGCGGAGGGACGAACAGGCTCATGGCGGGTTCAATGCGAGAACGGCCAGCATTCGGCCGGTGTGTCCTTTTTCCGCGCGGTAGGAGAAGTAGCGGTCGAGATGGCAGGCGGTGCACACGCGCGGGTTATGGATGTCGCGCACGCCCGCCTGGTGAAGTTGCCCTTCGATGCCGCTCCAGATATCCATCTCGTAGTGGCACGGGCCGATGGACGGGCCGATGAACGCGCGGCAATCGCCGGGATTCGTGCCGAGCTGTTGCGTCATCATCGCCACCGTCTGTCCGACGACATTGGCGACCGTGCCTTTCTTACCGGAGTGAGCCAGGCCGATGGCGGGTGTGCGTCGATCCACGATGAAGACGGCGGCGCAATCGGCGCAGCGAATCACCAACGGGAGGCCTCTGGAGGCTGTGACGAGCGCGTCGACCATCGGCACGCGCTCGCCGGTGGGTTCGATGACGGCGGCCACGCCGTTGCCGTGGGTTTGCTCCGCCGACGCGAATCGGCCGGGTGGGAACCCGAGCGCGGCCAGGGCGCGGAATTCATAATCATCGGCCTTCGTGTCCTCGGCGGCGCGCAGCGTGAACGCGTGCGAGATGAACGGGATCTCGATCAGCGGCGCGAAGGTTTCGAACGACATGGCTCAATCGGCCATGCGCACGGTCATGCCGGTGGCGCGTTCGAGCGTGGCGATGGCGACGTTGTAGTCGTGGAGCGCCTGGATCTCGTTGGAGCGGGCTTCGGTCAGCGCGGTCTGAGCACTGAGGACATCCAGTTGCGTGCCCGTACCGGCGCGGAAGCGGGCTTCCGCGAGCCGCAAACTCTCCTCGGCCTCCTCGACGGTCTTCTTTTGCGCTTCGATCAATTCCAGTGTCTGCAGGTAATCCGAGTACGCCTGACGGACTTCCAATTCCACCTGGCGGCGTGTGTCGGCGTAATCGAGGTTGGCCTCCTGCAATTGGGCGCGGGCCTCGGTAATTTTGCCGTGGGTGAGCATGCCGTCGAACAGCGCCCAATTGATGTTGGCGCCCAGGATCCAGCCGCTGCGGGTCACGCCGGGATCATCGGAAAAGGTGTAATCGTGCCATCCCCAGTTGCCGAACACGGAGGCCTGCGGTTTGTAGCCCGACGACGCGACCTGGACATTGGCCCGGGCGACGGAGATTTGCCGGTCCGCCGAGATCAATTCGGGGCGGCGTTGGCGTGCCTGTTCGAGAGCGGCCGCCAGATCCCAATCGCGGTGTTCGTACAACAGTTTTCCTTCGAAATTGATCGGGGTGAACGTACTCGTCTGGCTCGGGGTATCGATGCCGAGCAGTTTCACCAGGGCCTCTTTCGCCAGACGGAGATCGTTCTGGGCGCGAATCAGCGGCGGTTTGGCGTTCTCCAATTCGACCTCGGCGCGCAGCACATTGAAACGGGGGACGGACCCGACATCGAACCGCGATTGGGCATCGCGGAGTTGTTCCTCGAGGAGCGTAACGGACTGCTGGCGGACTTCGACCAGCGCGATGTCGAGCAGGATCTGGTAGAAATCCCTGCGCACATCGAGGATCGTATCGGCAACCGTGCTCTGGAATCCCAGGGTGGCGATCTGATCGGACAACTTCGCCGCGCGGACGGCGGCGCTCACGCGCCCGCCGGCGTAGACCAATTGCGAGACCTGGATCTGGATGTTCCAGGGCTGCTCCTGGTTTCGGAAGAGCATATTGGGGCTATTGCTGGTCGCGCCGCCTCCTGAGAATGGGAATTGGTCGATGGCGCGGCTGTCGATGGCTTCGTAGGAGCCCGAGGCGGTGAGCTGCGGGATTGCTTGTGCGCGGACTTCGACGACGACACCCTGGTTACGGCGGATTTCCTCCCTGGCCTTGAGGACAGTCGGGTTCTGCCGGAGAGCGAGGTCAATGCAGTCGGGCAACCGCAGCGTATTCGGAACGGCATTCGTCGATGCCGCGTGGGCTGGTTGCACGGTGGCCAAGACGAGGGAAGCGGCCGCGAGGCCGCGGAGGATTCTGATCATTGTGTTGGGCTCACGGTAACAGGTTTGTCAGGGAACAGGTTCTGAAAGATGTCCGGAGGGCAATGGTAGGTGCGCTCGGCATTGCTCGCCGCGTCGACAGCTTTTTGATGCAGATCGGGGTCCCTGGTTTCGAGAAAGGTTTGAATCAGTCCGTAATACGCCGAGCAAATATGATTGTGGACGATGGTGCAATCCAGATTCAGCCGGGGTTCTCCCTGGTTGGCGATGACGGCGCAGCCTTCCTTGTCGATTTGCCGGTAGATGTCGGCCAACAGCCGCAGCGCCTGGGTGCGATTGCTATCGAGCAGCAGGGCTTCCAGCAGCGTCACGGCGGCCTCTTGGGCGTGGCTCGTCGCGAGGTAGACGGACGCCATGCTCAGGTAAGCATCCGGATTTGTGGGAGCCAGGTGGCGCATGTAGACATAGGCGTCCAGCGCCGGTTGGTACTCGGACAGGCGCATGTAGGAAATGCCGAGGTTCCAGTAAATCTCGTGGTTCCCAATGTCCGGGATTTGGCCGGGGTTGCGTCCGCGGGCCAGTTCCTTGCGGCGATTGTCGTTGTTGAACTCCCGGTCGAGCGGCACGGCATTCGTCAGCGCTTCGATGGATTTCTGGTACCACGGCACGCTCTGGGGCGTGGGGGTCAGGCTGCCGTTGGCCTCGTGTTTCGCGTAAAGGTCGCCCTTGATGCGATAGTAGGCGCCGAGATGAAGCAGGACGATCTGTGTTTTGTCCGTGACGCGCCGGGCCTTTTCGCCCTCCTCGATGATCCGATCGATATTCTTCCCGTCGGGATCCTTTTCGTAGAGGGCAAACGCCAGGGACTTGTGGGTCTTGAAGCTGTTGGGGCATGTCTCGACGGCCTTGGTCCACAACGTTTCGTCGTCCTTCCAGTCGTCATTGCGGTTGAACGCGCGCGCGCCGTAGGCGACCACGATCAAACACAAGGTTGTGCGCGCGACGACCTGCAGCCAGACGCGCTGGGCCCACGGGGACGCATCGAGATGGGGAATGAGCCGCCGGCAGATCGAATACACCGCCAGCACGAGGCAGCCGACGAACCCGATCGAGGGCAGGTACAGGAACCGCTCGGCCATGATGCTGCCGATGCACCACGAGGCCGGGTCTCGAAAGGACTGGCCGAAGGTGGGGTTGGGGATCAGGTTGGATGAGGGCAGCAGCGTGCCGAAGAAGAAGAACACGAAGAAGAACACCGGTTTGTTGCGATGATAGCTGCGGATGGCCACCACGATCACGATGACGATGGCGATCAGGGCGACGATGGCCTTCCAGTCCTCCCACGTATTGAAGTGCAGGTTGACGATGGGGATTTGGTTGTAGGAGTAGTCGCAGCACAATCGTCGCGGCCACAACAGCAGCCCGAAGTAATTCCCGATGACTTTGATGGCGGTGAGACGGGCCTGGAGGAAGGTCACGCCTGGCTTGACCAGCGGGTTGTCGACCCACGGCAGTTCCGGCGGGCGCAATTGTCCAAAGATCTGGCTGCGCACGTACGACATGGCGAGGATGGGGGCGGCGAGCACGACGTAACCCTTGAGGGTGAATTCCCAGTAATTGGCAATCAGGTTGGCGAGCCAGTTGGGGTGCTGGCGGCGCAGGCGGTACAGGAAATCGTAGAGCATCACGATCCCAAACACCACCACGCCGGATTCCTTGCAGAACACGCTGATGGAAGTCGTCAGCATCAAGATCGACAGCGGCAGCAGTTTTCTCCAGCCGCCGGCGAGGCACGCGAGGATCACGGTGCTGACGCCGAGCGCGATGAGTGCCAGGGCGATGATCGAGCCGCTTTGGACGCTGGTGGGGAAGAGGGCGGGGTGTTTCCAACTGGTCATGATGAACGCCACAAACAGAGCGGAGATTCCTCCGGCGATTCCCAGCGTTTTGGGTTCCGTTTCCGTTTTGCGCTCGACGGCCACGCTCTTGAGATAACAGAGGAAGCCGATCAAGACCCACAGCGTGGTGAACAGGTCAGCGCGTCCGACGATGTTGGCGACGGACTCGGTCTCGATGGGATGGGCGCCGAACAACGCGCCGGCGAAGAATGCCGGCCAGGGGCGTTGGATGAGCGCCAACACCACGAAGTAGACCAGGACGGTGTTGGCCCAATGAAGAACGAAATTGATCCAGTGATAGCCGGCGGCGTGGGCTCCGTTGCCGAGGATGGTGTAGTTGAACATGTATGACAGCGTCGTCAACGGCCGGTACAATCCGCTCACCGCCTTCGGCCACCAGTAGTCCTGGGTAAAGACCAGTCGGAGACTTTCGGTGCTATCGTTGCGCAGGCGGGGATCTTCGAGGATAATGAATTTGTTATCCAGCGCGAACCCCGTGTTGTACAGCGTATTGCAGTACGTGAACAACACGACGACCCCGAGCACGAAGGTAATCGCCAGATGGCGAAGGAGTCCGATCGACGGCCACAGCCTGGTTTTCGGGGCCGCCTCAGCCTCGGGCGGTTGCGCTGGCCGCGGGGGGCGGACGGATGGTTTTTTCTTTGGACTCATTACGTGCGACGCGAGCCTCCTTCCACGCTCGCTGGGTCAAGTCGGTGCGCCGAAGTGTGTCAGCAGCCCGCTCCAAAGTCAAAAAGGTTTTGCAGGCCGCCCGGGCCGGCTACAATAGGCCCCTGCCATGGCCAGCGCCCCCATATTGGTTGGCACAGCGGGCTGGAGTTATCCCGACTGGGAGAACCTCGTGTACCCGCATGGGAACCCGGGGGACCGGCTCCGCACAATGGCCCGGTACCTCGACTGCGTGGAGATCGACAGCTCATTTTACCGTCCACCGGCCGCGCGCGCGGCGGCGGGCTGGGTGCGGGCGGTCGGCGACCAGCCGGGATTCCGGTTCCTGGCGAAGGCATGGCAACGATTTACGCATGAACGTTCGTCGGCTTGGACAACAGCGGAGTTCGATCTGTTCACGGGCGGTTTGGAGCCGTTGCGGGAGGCGGACCGGCTCGACGCGTTGCTGTTTCAATTCCCCTGGTCGTTCCGCAACGACGCGCGGAACCGCGACTGGCTGCGGGCTGTGGCCGACGCGTTTGTTGGGTGGCCGATGGCGGTCGAGGTGCGGCACGATTCGTGGCTGACGGAGGAGACGTTTGCGTTTCTGCGGGAACGGAAGATCGCGTTCTGCAATATCGATCAGCCGTTGCTGGCGCATTGCATCCCGCCGACCGATCAGGCGACGACGGAGGTCGGCTACTTCCGGTTCCATGGACGCAATGCGAAGAATTGGTTTCGGGAAAAGCAGGATGTGTACGGCGGGCGATACGATTATTTGTATTCGGCGGCGGAACTGGATGAGCTGCTCGAACACGTCGGGAAGATCGCCGCGCGAACGAAGAAGACGTTTGCTGTCTTCAACAATCACAAGGATGCCAAGGCGTTCTCGAATGCGCTGCAGGTGAAAGCGCGTCTGACGCCGACGATCGCCGTCCACGCGCCCGTGGCCTTGCGGGAGCGTTATCCATCCATCCGCGCCTGCACAGTGCCCGAAGGCGAAGAGCAGTTACCGCTGATGTGAGGCATTACGCGGAGTTCGACCGCTATCTTAACATCACACCCGTTTGCGCTTCAGGAGGGCGCGGAGCGTCACCACGCCAAGGGCGGTCAGTGGCAGCGACGATGGCTCGGGAACGAATGCGAACAGGAGATTATCCATGACAAATTCCTCCCCGGGACCACCGCCAGAGAGGCCGCCATTCTGACCGCCAAAGGAATTAAACGTCAGGCGGTCGATGTCCTCGTAGTCGAACCTGAACAAAGTTGCGTTCGTGGCGGCAGCGGCAACCGTCAGGTTGTAGATCAAGTCACCGCCCCGGAACCCCTGGACCTGGATGTTCAGATTGCTCATCCACGCGCCGGTCAGGTAGGCGCTGAAGAAATTGAAACTGGTACCGAGCGCGTCGATCTCCGCAAGTTGACCGGCGCCGTTGGCAACGGCATTGCTGAGGGAAACCACCCCGTAGAAGTGGCCGTTGGTCCAAATCCAAATCGGCGCCGGAGCTGTCCGGATGAACGTCTGCGGCGAATCCGTCGTCAATCCAAGCTAAGAGATTGTCAAACCCGGCGTAGCCCGCCGCCGCACAACGTGTTTTAGTAATCGGTGTGATGAGAGACACGACGCCGATGAACGAGCCGAACCCAGTTTCCCGTCTTGTCCTCGCAGACGCCCGGCTTATCTACCCTCCGGGCCAGGCGTCAGTCCTTTTTGGTTCTCCCATATCGCGGACCGGTGGCGTCGGGTTGTCCGCGACGGGCAGTCCGGCATGCCGAGGGCGTGAGCGGCGTGTCATGCGTACGCTGCAGTACCAAGGTCGCTGGGCGTACGATTACCCAATAGCGGGAGTGACGGAAGAGATCCCCCTCACACGACCGTTACTCCCGCGGGCAATTTCCAGTCGGTCGCGGTCGCAGTCGCAGGGCCGCGTCGATTTCGAGTAGTCGCAGAATCGTGGCGAGCGGGGCGGCCGGTGGCGCGTGAGCGCGCGCCGCCGGCCATCGGTCCAAGCCCAAACCTTCCTCCTGTCGGTTTCTATCCAGTGCCGGCACGCGTGGCTTCGGATTGCGCGGGCTGCGTCCGAAAGCTATTATCCAGCCTACCCAACAGATGAGTGATGGTGAGGTGGATAACGGCAGGACGGAACCGCGCGAAAGAAGCTGCGCGTGGAAGCAGTGCGCGCTTCTGGGGGCGGTGTGCGCCCTGGTCATCGGGGTTTACGCGTGCATGGCCCGATCGGGATACGTCCTGTCACCAAGCCTGAACCCGGCGGACAATTATTACAATTTGTTGGTTCAGGGTTTTCGCGCCGGCCAACTCAACCTGAACTATCCCGTGCCGCCCGGGCTGGCGAAGCTTGCCGATCCGTACGATCCGGCGGCCAATGCCGACTACGGCGTGCTCGACATGAGCTATTACAGGGGAAAGCTATACCTGTACTACGGGGTTACGCCCGCGATGCTGCTGTTCTGGCCGCACCTGGCTTTGACGGGCCACTACCTCCTGCAAAAGGACGCTGTGTTGGCCTGTTGCATTGTCGGTTTCCTGGCTGGCGTCGGTTTGTTGTGCGGGCTCTGGCGCCGCTACTTTGCCGGGGTCAGCGTCGCGGTGGTGGCGGCCGGCGCGCTGGCACTGGGGGTGGCCACGTGCCTGCCGTCGCTGCTGGCGCGGTGTGATGTGTGGGAGGTGCCGGTCGGTTGCGGCTACGCGTTGATGATGGTGGTGCTGGCGGGGATGTGGAAGGCGCTGCATGAGACGGAGTCGCGAAAGCGTTGGGGATGGCTGGCGGCGGCCAGTCTGGCGTATGGATTGGCGGTGGGGGCCCGGCCTCCGTTGTTGTTTGGCGCGGTCATCCTGCTGGCGCCGGTGGGCCGCGCGTGGCGGGAGCGGCGAGGGGTGTTGGCGGCGTTGCTGGCGGCGACGGTGCCCATCGCGCTGGTTGGGCTGGGGCTGATGCTGTACAACGCGTTGCGGTTCGGCAACCCCTTCGAGTTCGGTTTCCACTACATGCTGTCGGGAGACCGGCAAGTCAACCCGCAGCCGTTCAGCCCGCGTTATCTGTGGTTTAATTTCCGGGTCTTTTTCGTGGGGCCGGCGCATTGGAGCGGACATTTTCCCTTCGTCCACGACATCACGGTGCCGCCCTTGCCAGCGGGCTACGGACGGGTGGACGAGCCATTCGGCGTGTTGACCAATATTCCGCTGGTGTGGCTGGCGCTGGCCGCGCCGCTGGCGTGGCGGGGGCGGTCAACCGAATCCGGTTCGATCTTGCGCGGGTTCGTGGGAGTGGTCGCGGTGTTGTTCGGGATTTGTGCGTTGACGATGTGCCTGTTTTTTGCGGCCTGCACGCGTTATGAGGTCGAGTTCCTGCCGCCCTTGGTGCTGCTGGCCGTGATTGGCATCTTCGGCGTGGAGCGGGCCCTGTCAGACCGGCCGGTCTGGCGGCGGGCGGCACGCTGGGGCTGGGGCCTTCTGCTGTTGTGCTCGGTGGCGTTCAATCTGTTGGTGAGCGCCGAGCGCTCGGCCGAGGAGCGGAACACCTTTGGGCTGGCCCTGCAGAAGGAGGGGCGGGTGAAAGAGGCGTTGCGACAGTATCAGGAGGCGCTGTGGCTGAAGCCTGACTTCGCCGAGGCGCGCCATAACCTGGGGGCTGCATACCAGGGGATGAACCAGAGGCAGAAGGCAATCGAGGAGTTTGAGCAGGCGCTGCGAATGAAGCCGGATTTTGCCGAGTCGCACCGGGAGCTGGGAGTCTGCCTGATGGACGAGGGCAGGCTGCAGGAGGCCATCGGCCACTACGAGCAGGCCATCCGCCTCAAGCCCGATTGGGCCCGGGCACACTACAACCTCGCGGTCGCGCTGAAGCGGACCGGGCGGATCGACGGTGCCATCCAGGAGTACCGGCAGGTGTTGCGCCTGAAACCCGATTCGGGGGAGACACACAACAATCTGGGGGTCGTCTTGATGGGTCAGGGCCGGCTGAAGGAAGCCATTCAGGAATATGAACGGGCCTTGCAGATCACCCCGACGAATGCGGAAGGGCACTACAATTTGGGGATCGCGCTGGTGCGAGAGGGTAAGATCCGAGATGCGATTGGGCAGTACGACCAGGCGGTGCGGTTCGACCCCAATTTTACCGAGGCGTACTTGATGCTGGGGAATGCCCTGCTGTTGACTGACGATGGGAGGGAAGCCGCCGACTACTACCAGCAGGCGCTGCGGATCAAACCCGATTATGCCGAAGCCCACTGCGGCCTGGGAAAAGCCCTGTTGAATTCTGGCGACACAGCGGAGGCCGTTGCGCAGTTCCAGCAAGCGCTGCGAATCAAGCCGGATTACGCCGAGGCGCATAACGACCTCGGAGGCGCACTCTTGAATTCCGGCGACGTAGCCGGAGCCATCGAGCACTTGCAGCGGGCACTACAAATCGAGCCCGGTTCCGTGGATACGCGGTACAATCTGGGGGCGGCATTGCTTCAACAGGGCAGAATGTCGGAGGCGGTCGAGCAGTTCGAGCAGGTGCTGCGGGTTCATCCTGAGGACGCCGAAGCGCACTATGAATTGGCGGTTGCCCTGGAGAGAACGGGCCAGACGGAGGATGCCATCGGGCATTACGAGCAAGCGCTGCGAATCAAGCCCGACTTTGTCGAGGCGCAGAAACAACTCGCGCGGCTGCGAGCGGCCCGATGACGACAACGGGTCGGGAATGTGCTTCCCGATCAGAGGGATGAGTATGAGCGTCATTCCAGAGATCAATGGTAATCGGTCGGATGACAGCGCGACGGGAACGCGACGCGGAGGCGGCACATGGAGGCAGCGCGGGCTCGTCGGAGCAGTGTGCGCGCTGGTCATCGGGGTTTACGTGTGCATGGCCCGGTCAGGATACGTCCTGTCGTCGACTCTGTATGAAGGGGACGATTACTACAACTTGTTGGTACAGGGATTTCAAGCCGGCCAACTCAGCCTGAAATATCCCGTTCCCACCTCGCTTACGAAGCTTGCCGACCCTTACGATCCGGTGGCCAATGCCGACTGTGGCGTGCTCGACATGAGTTATTATAAGGGGAAGTTATACCTGTACTACGGGGTTGCGCCCGCCGTGTTGCTGTTCTGGCCGTACGCGGCGCTGACGGGACATTACCTGCTACAAAAAGATGCCACGTTGATCTGCTGTATCGTCGGTTTCCTGGCCAGTGTCGGTCTGCTGTGGGCGCTGTGGCGACGCTACTTTGCCGCGGTCAGCGTCGCGGTGGTGGCGGCCTGTGCCCTGGCGCTGGGCCTGGTTATCTGTACGCCATCGCTGCTGGCGCGGTGCGATGTGTGGGAGGTGCCGATCAGTTGCGGCTACGCATTGACGATGCTGGCGCTGGTGGGGATTTGGAAGGCGGTGCATGAACCGGAGACGGGGAAACGTTCGGGATGGCTGGCGGCGGCCAGTCTGGCATATGGATTGGCCGTGGGGTCTCGGCCTCCGTTGTTGTTTGGCGCGGTCGTGTTGCTGGTGCCGGTGGCTCAATCCTGGCGGGAGCGGCGAGGGGTGTTGGCGGCGTTGCTGGCGGCGACGGTGCCCATCGTGCTGGTCGGGCTCGGGCTGATGCTGTACAACGCGCTGCGGTTCGGCAATCCCTTCGAGTTCGGTTTTCACTACATGTTATCTGGAGACCGGCAGGTCAACCCGCAGCCGTTCAGCCCGCGTTATCTGTGGTTTAATTTCCGGGTCCTTTTCCTGGGGGCGGCGCATTGGAGCGGACATTTTCCTTTCGTCCACGACATCACGGTGCCGCCCTTGCCGGCGGGTTATGGACGGGTGGACGAGCCGTTCGGCGTGTTGACCAATATTCCGCTGGTGTGGCTGGCGCTGGCCGCGCCGCTGGCGTGGCGGAGGCGGTCAGCCGATTCTGGTTCGATGTTGCGGGGGTTCGTGACGACGGTCGGGGTGCTGTTCGGGATTCGCGCGTTGACCATGTGCCTGTTTTTTGCGGCCTGCACCCGCTATGAGGTCGAGTTCCTGCCGTTGTTGGCGCTGCTGGCGGTGATTGGCATTTTGGGCGTGGAGTGTGCCTTGTCGGATCGACCGGACTGGCGGCGGGCGACACGCTGGGGCTGGGGCCTCCTGCTGTTGATCTCCGTAACGTTCAATCTGTTGGTGAGCACCGAGCGGTCGGCCGAGGCGCGGAATAACCTGGGGATGATCCTGCATGGTGCCGGCAGGGTGGAAGAGGCGTTGCGAAACTATCAGGAGGCGGTGTGGCTCAAACCGGATCTCGTTGAGGCGCACCATAATCTGGGGGCCGCATTCCAAGGGATGGGCCAGAGGCAGAAGGCAATCGAGCAGTATGAGCAGGCACTGAGAATGAAGCCGGATTTTGCCGAGTCGCACAACGACCTGGGAGTTTGTCTGGTGGACGAAGGCCGGGTGCCGGAGGCCATCGGCCACTACGAGCAGGCAGTTCGCTTGAAACCCAACTGGTTCGGGGCGCACTACAACCTAGCGATCGCGCTGAAGAAAGCGGGCCGGATGGAAGAGGCGATCCAGCAGTACAAAGAGGTCTTGCGACTGAATCCCGACTCCGGGGAAGCGCATAACAATCTGGGGGTCGTATTAATGAGTCAAGGCAGGATGGCGGAGGCGGTCCAGGAATATGAGCAGGCCCTGCAGATCAACTGGGCGAATGCGGAAGCACACTATAACTTGGGGATCGTGTTGGTTCGGCAGGGCAAGCTCCGAGAGGCGATCGGACAGTACGCGGAAGCCGCAAGGCTCGATCCCAATTTCGCCGAGGCTCACAACCAGCTTGGGGCTGTCCTGTTGTTGAGGGACAAGATCCCGGAGGCGATCGAGCATTTCGAGGAGGCGGTGTGTATCAGACCCGATTATGCCGAGGCGCACGTCGGGCTCGGGAATGCTCTGCTGCAGGCCGGTAATGCCAGCGAGGCGGTCAACCACTATGAGCAGGCGTTGCGCATCAAACCCGATTACGTCGAGGCCCGCTGCGGCTTGGGAAAAGCCCTGTTGAATTCCGGCGACGTGGCGGGGGCCATCGAGCAGTTCGAGCTGGCGCTGCTGATCAGGCCGAATTACCCCGAAGCGTATAACGATCTCGGGGGCGCGCTCTTCAATTCCGGCGATGTAACGGAGGCGATCGAACAGTTCGAGTGGACGCTGCAAATCGAGCCCGGGTCCGCGGATACGCGCTACAACCTGGGGGCGGCGCTGCTTCAACAAGGCAGAACATCGGAGGCCGTCGAGCAGTTCGAGCAGGCGCTGAGGCTTCACCCTGAGGATGCCGAGGGGCACTACGAATTGGCGGTGGCCCTGGAGAAAACGGGCCAGACGGAGGATGCCATCGGGCATTACGAGCAAGCGCTACGGATCAAGCCCGACTTTGTCGAGGCGCAGAAACGGCTCGCGCGGTTGCGAGCGGCCCGGTAACGGAAACGGGCCGAAAAGCAAATCTCGTGGTGTCAATCGTTTTTCGGCCCCAAAGTTGCTTTGGCACGGGGTGACAGGAGGAGCCACGCTCCGCGATGCTGGAAAAGATACTTGTACCAAGCGATTTATCCGACGAATCGAATTCCGTCATTCCGCACGCGGTGACGCTGGCCCAGGCGTTCCACAGCAAAATCTACCTGCTGCACGTGATGGATCCCGCGTCGCTAAAGAAGCCGGAAAACCTCGTGGATTTCCCGAAGCTGACGAGGATGCTCGCGCTGGACGTGGGCGCGCCCGACCTGCCACCGCTGAGGAAGAGCGTGTCGATCGCCAAGATGTACCTGTATGAGAAGGACCGGGCCGGGGCGATTGCGGAATCGGCGCATGGCAAGAAGGTCGATCTGGTGTGCATGGCCTCGAACAATGGCGGAGTCAGCCTGGCCTGGTGGTCGGTGGGCAGCGTCATCGAGTCGGTGCTGGACAGCACGACGTGCCACGTGTTGTGCATCCGCGGGCGCAAGCTCAAGGAGAAGGACTGGAAACGGCCGCGGTTCAAACACGTACTGTGGCTGGCTGAGCTGGGAGCGGCGGGGGCGGAGGCGTTTGTGAAAGTGCTGCCGCTGGTTCAGAAATTCGAAAGCGTGCTGCATGTGTTCCCGCTGGTCAAGGGATGGGCGCACGGCTCGATGGAGCACAACCCGCTGCGCGAAGTGGCGAAGATCCACCCAGCGCAGACGAACATCCTGTTGTTTGCCAAGCCCGATAAACGGCTGCGGAACCTGCTCGATTTCGTGAACAAGACGCGGATCGACCTGATCGTGATGACGCCGCGGACGCGGGCGAGATTCTCGAATCGCTTGCTGAATGACGTGCTGGTCAAACTGCTGCGCGTGACGGACAGTCCCGTCCTAATGCTTCGCTAACAGGATGTGTTCGAGGGCGCGGCGGTGGGCGGCGGGCAGGGCCAACATCGTCAGCTCCTCGCGTGACGTCCAGCGCCATTTCCCGTTGGAGCGAACCAGTTGTCTTGGCGTGCATTCATGCACCCGCAAGACAATTCGGCGATGCGTGATCGTGTGCCGCAGTTCGTGCAGGCAATCACCGACGCGGAACCGTCGCGCGTCGACGGCCGGCAATTCCCAGAAATTCGCCAGGAGACCACGCCGGGGTCGGCGCCGCAGCAGAATCCGGTTGCCGCGTTTCACGAACGCCGCTTTGGAGACGACGTGGACAGTTCGCAGCTTGGCGCCGCGGTTCGGCAGTTGGTCGATCAGCCCGTGCGCGCGCGCCCGGCAGACGCGACGCAGAGGACAAAGGTCGCAGTGCGGACGGGCCGGCGTGCAAATCAGCGCGCCGAGTTCCATTAAGGCTTGGTTGAACTCGCCAACATGTGCGTTGGGCAGTAGGTCACTGGCGAGTTTCCAGAGCGAGCGCGTCGTGCGCGGGGATTTCACGTTGGCGCGGATCGCGAAGACCCGCGCGAACACGCGGGCGACATTTCCGTCGACGAGCGGTGCGCGCTGGCCGAAGGCGATGCTGCCAATGGCGCCGGCGGTGTAGCGGCCGATTCCCGGCAGGGCGCGCAGTCCATCGACCGTGTGGGGCAACTTGCCGCCGTGATCGCGGGCGACGGATTGCGCGGCGCGATGCAGGTTGCGGGCGCGTGAGTAGTACCCGAGCCCTTCCCACAACTTCAGGACGCGGTCGTCCGGGGCGCGGGCGAGAGACTGCAGGGTGGGGAACGCCCGGAGCCAGCGGGCGTAGTAGGGACGGACGGTCTCGACGCGTGTTTGCTGGAGCATGATTTCGCTGACCCAGATGCGGTACGGGTCGCGGGTGGAACGCCAGGGAAGGCGGCGGTGGTGACGCCGGTACCAGCGCGGCAGGCCGCGGTGGAATGCGGCGCGCACTCCGTTATTGACCCGCGTGGTGGGTGTGTGGAATCGTGTCGCCATGGCCGAGCGCACATCCTACACGTGTACGCTGGACGCTGACAAGATTCCGCAGTTGAAGCGGGACCTCGAGGCGCGGGGGTACATGTTCCGCGATCTGCCGTACGCGCATTTTGCGGCGGAGCACCGCGGCGAACGGGTCAACGTCGCCCTGTATACGAGCGGAAAACTCGTGGTGCAAGGGAAGGGGACGACGGATTTCGTGCAGTTCTATCTCGAACCGCAACTGCTCGGCGAAGCGAAGCTCGGCTACGAGCACATCCTCGACCCGACAATGCTCGAGCCGCGGATCGGCGTGGATGAGAGCGGCAAGGGCGATTTTTTCGGGCCGCTGGTGATCGCGGGCGCGTTTTTGGACGAGGCGGCGGCGCGCAACATGATGGAAATCGGCGTCAAAGACAGCAAGATGATCAAGAGCGACGCGCGGATTGCCGAGATCGCCAAACAGATTCGCCTGACGGAAGGATGCGTAACCGACGTTGTCGCCATCGGCCCGGAGAAGTATAATGAGCTGCACGCGAAGATGGGTAACGTGAACACCATGCTGGGTTGGGGCCACGCGCGGGTGATCGAAGATCTCCTGGGGCGGGTGGACAGTCCGAAAGCGATTTCCGATCAGTTTGGCAACAAGCGGATCATCGAGAAAGCACTGATGGCACGGGGCAAGAAGATTGAGTTGGTGCAACGGCACAAGGCCGAGAGCGATCTCGCGGTGGCGGCGGCGTCGATCATTGCCCGGAATGAGTTTGTGATGCGACTGCGCCGGCTGGGCAAACAATATGGCGTGGACCTGCCCAAGGGCGCGTCCGCCGCCGTCGAGGAAGCGGGGGTTGAATTGGTCCGGAAACACGGACGCGACGCGCTGGGCAAAGTGGCCAAGATGCATTTTCGCACGTCGCAGAGAGTGTTGGCAGGAGGGTCGCCATGAAAGGTCTCATTATCGCGGTGGTCGTTGTGCTGATCGGGTACGGATTCGTCCAGTGGGCACGGAATTTCAAGGCGCGGTCGGATTTCGACGCGCAGGTGTATGACCAGCTCAACTTCGTCGATCCGAACTCGATGGACTCGGTCCGGCAGACCTTGATGGCGGACGCGAAGAACCTGGGGATCGATCTCGCGGCGGATGACATCCACATCGCGTATGAAGACACGGACGAGCAAACGGTCGCGGAGAGTCTGGTCAGCAAGAAGATCGGCGTGGATTTCATCAACAAACGCGTGACCATCACGGTGGATTACGTCCAGCACATTCTGGGAATATCGTTTCATCACAACATCATGCACACGCGCATCAAGCAGGTGCAGGCGCCGCGGAAACGGATCAGTCCGGAAATGCAGCAACTATTGGACGGCACGCAATAGCTTTCAGGAGAACACACATGCCGCTGTATGAATTTGTCTGCGCCAGGTGCGAGAAGGATTTCGAATCACTGGTGCGTTCGAGCAACTGGGAAGGCTCGGTCGCCTGTCCGCATTGCGGCTCGAAGAAGCTGACGAAGAAATTGTCCGTGTTTGCCGCGCAGGGCGGCGCAACCTCTTCCGCGCCGGCCCCGTCAGCCTGCGGCCGGACCGGCGGTTGTTGCTGCGGCGGAGGCAAACACCATCATCACTGACGACGGAGCCGGCGGGCGCTGTTACTTGAACAGCGGCAGGACTTGCTTGAACTGATCGGTGCCGGCTTCGCGGAGGAGTTCGAAGACGGCGGACTCGACGGTGGCGATGACCGCGCCGCAATCGCGCATCCGCTCGACGGCGACCTTGTGATCGTGCCGATGCCGCGAGCCGATCGCGTCGGCGGCGACGTACACGAAGTAATCCTTCATCAGATCGATGGCGGTTTGCTGGACGCAGACGTGGGCTTCGATTCCGCAGAGGATGATCCGCTGGCGCCGCAAATCCTTCACCACCCGGACAAACTCCTCGGATCCGCAACAGGAGAAAGCCATTTTTTCCATCGGCGCGATGCCCGGCGTCGCCTCGACGATCTCCGCGCAGACCGGGCCGAGGCCGTTGATGTACTGCGCGGTGACCAGCATCGGCAGTTTCAGGACGCGCGCCGCGCCGATGAGTTTCTGAATCGCCACGAGGAGTTCGGCGCGTCGCGGCATGACGTTCATCAGTTTCTCCTGAACGTCGATGACCACCAGCGCTGAGTTCTGCGGAGTCAATCGCCAGTCTGACATGATGAGTTTCTAAACCGCGAATGGGCGCGAATCAACGCGAATATTCCTGTTTCAGCCCAGCAACTTGGCGAATTCCGCTTCGGTCAGTGTCTTCACGCCGAATTTCTTCGCTTTATCGAGTTTGGACCCGGCGTCTTCGCCGACGATGAGGAAGTCGGTCTTCTTGCTGACGCTGTCGGTGACACTGGCTCCCGCTTTGCGAAGGGCTTCCTTCGCCTCGTCGCGGGAGAATTTGCTCAGCGTGCCGGTGACGACGACGGTCTTGCCGGCGAACGGTCCGGTCGCAGCTGCTCTTGGCGCGGCCTTCTCTTTCATTTTCAGGCCCGCCTCTCGAAGCTTCTTGATGACCGCTTGATTGCGCGGGTTGTCGAAGAAATCGCGGATGCTTTGAGCCATGACAGGGCCGACGTCCTCGGCCTGCTGCAATTCTTCCAGGCTCGCGGCGGCAAGCGCATCGAGGTCGTGGAAGTGATCGGCGAGCTTCCGCGCTGCGCCCTCCCCAACGTGGAGGATGCCGAGGCCGTGGACCAGCCGCCAGAGTTCGCGGTTCTTGCTTTCGGCGATGGCGGTGACGACGTTGGTGGCGGATTTTTCCGCCATGCGTTCGAGGCCGGCCAGTTGTTCGATGGTGAGCGAGTACAGATCCGCCACGTCACGCACCAGCTTCTTGTCGACGAGCTGGTTGACCAGCACTTCGCCGCAGCCGTCGATGTCCATCGCGCTGCGGGCGGCGAAGTGCGCGATGGTGCGCTTCAATTGGGCGGGGCAGGCGATGTTCTCGCACCGCCAGGCGACGACTTCGGGATCGCGCGCGATCGGGCCGCCGCACGCAGGGCATTTCCCGTGGATATGCTTGAAGAAGTCGAATTCTTTGGCGTCGCGCGGGCGTTTTTCCTTCACAAAGCCCATCACGGCCGGGATGACTTCACCCGCTTTTTCGATGAGGACGGTATCACCGATACGAATGTCCTTGCGTTTGATTTCTTCTTCGTTGTGGAGCGTGGCGCGGGAGATCGTCGAGCCGGCGAGAAAGACGGGCTCGAGCTCGGCGACCGGCGTCAACGTGCCCGTGCGCCCGACCTGGATGGTGATGTCCTTGAGTTCGGTCTCGGCCTGTTCGTGGGAATACTTGTAGGCGATGGCGAAACGTGGAGCCTTCGCGGTGGCCCCGAGACGTTTCCATTGATCGAAGCTGTTGACCTTCAAGACCGCGCCGTCGATTTCGAAGGGCAACTCGCTTGCGAATGCCTGGAATTCCGCCAGGCGCTCGATGACCTCGTCGATCCCGTTTTTGCAGAGCCACCAGTGCCGGTGGGTCGGCAAGCCGAGTTTCTTCAGTCCGTCGAGCACGGCGGCTTGCGTCTGGAATTCGCCGCCTTCGGCAATCGCGTAGAAGATGACCTGCAGCGGGCGCCGGGCGACGATGGTGGGGTCGAGCTGCTTGAGGGAACCGGACGTCGTGTTGCGCGGATTTTGGAAGAGCGGCTCGCCGGCCTTTTCGCGCTGCGCGTTGAGCTTCTGGAAGTCTTCGACGGCCATGAACGCCTCGCCACGAACTTCGAGGACGGCGGGAGGATTCTTGGCACTCAGTTGCAGCGCAATGGCGCGAATGGTTTTGAGATTGGCGGTGATGTCGTCGCCTGTCGTGCCGTCGCCGCGAGTGGCGCCGAGAACGAACCGCCCGTGTTCGTAGCGGACGGAGATCGACACGCCGTCGATTTTCGGTTCGAGGACGTATTCGACCTTTTCATCGGGCAGCAGCTTGCGGACGCGGGCATCGAACTCGCGAAGTTCCTCAATGCTGTAGGTGTTGTCGAGCGACATCATCGGCACGGCGTGTTGCACGCTTTTGAACTGCTTCAAGGGCTGGCCGCTGACCCGCTGAGTGGGCGAATCGGGCGTGACCAGGTCGGGGAATTGCGTTTCCAGAGTTTTCAGCTCGGCGTAGAGGCGGTCGTACTCACGGTCGGAAATCTCGGACCGGGCCTCGACATAGTACGCATGATCATAGCGGCGGATTTGGTCGCGCAGCTCGGTGATGCGTTTCGGAGCTTCGGTGCGGTTCATGGTCTGCGATGCTGCGGGAACGTCCTCTCGACTCTCGATACAACCATCACTTCTTAATCTCGTCTCGGTTGCTTGGGGCCTTGTCGGCCTCCCGCTGTTCAGCGGATCTTCGAATCCGGGCGAGCCCGCCGGACCGCGCGCGTTGGGGCGTCTCCGCGAGGTCGCGGTCCGCGGGTTGGGCGGAAATTCTCGGCATTCCCTTGTACAGAATATGATCCACAACGCGTGGGGACAGTTTATTAAGAGCGTGCATGGCGCGAGCGTAGAACGGCAGGATCACGGTGCGTCGTCGGTGCAGGATGGCGTGAAGCAGTGCTCGCACCACCATCGGGGTGGTAAGCGAGTCGGGCACTTTGTAGAGCTGGATAGGGCCGTATTTTTTGGCACGCTCGACAAACGGCGTATCGTTGGTACGGCTCGGACAGATGGTGGTGACCGAGATGCCGAACGGTTTCACCTCGAGCCGGAGCGCGTCGGACAGCGCAATGAGCGCGGCCTTGGAGGCGGAATACATGGAGCTGTTGGGAATGCCGCGCAAACCGGCCACCGAGCTCATATTGACGATGTGGCCATGGCGCTGGTTTTTCAGGTACGGCAGGACCGCCTGGGTGCAGTTCAACGCGCCGAAAAAGTTCGTCTCGAACAAGGCTCGGGCATCCTCGAGCGGGATGGCCCCGACCGGGGCGATCAGGCCCGACCCGGCATTGTTGATGAGGATATCGATATGTCCGAACCGGGCGACCGTCTTCGCGACCAGTGCGTCCACCTCCGGGCGGTTGGACACGTCACAGGGAAACCACAGCGGCTCCCGACCCCGTTGCGCGGGCAACCCCGTGGCAGCCCGTTCCAGCCGTTCGGGATTCCGGGCGGCCATGACCACGCTGGCGCCCTCACGATGAAGAGCTTCCGCAGCCGCCAGTCCGAACCCGCTGCTGGCGCCGGTGATTATGACGACCCGATTCGCAAAGCGTTCTCGTGGGATCGCGCCCATATGTCCATTTCAAGAGAAACCAAGTGTGAATCGAGCGATAGTGTAGGCTTTCGACCCGAAAAATGCCAATACATAGTAGTGGATGAACGGCGTCCCGGCCGACCCGTGGCGCCCGCGAGAATCGCGTGCTGGCGTTTTTTCGCCCATGAATGTTTTTGCTGTGCTAGAAGATGAAAATCATGTACAAAGCGGGTGAGGAGGGGGTGAGCTGAACGGAAGATGGGGGGAATCGCTCTCCGGAGTGTGCACTTCGTTTGCTCGCCGTCCACTCGTGAGGAACAAGTATGGTAGCCCGGAGCAGTATCCGCATGATTGCGAACGCACGGTCGTCCTGGGTGCGATGATTGCCACGTGAGAATTCGACAAATCCAGAGATCAACATGAATGCGTTCTTTTTCTGTCTGATGTTGATCAACGCCGCGGCGAGCGCGGCGGCGGGCGCAGCCGTATGGTGGCGCAACCGCTCCCAGCCCCTTGGTCCGGCAGTGGGATTGACGATGGTAGTGCTCGGGATATGGGCGGGATGTTTTGCCCAGTATTTTGTCCATTTGCCGGCCCACACAGCGTTGGTCTGGGGCAAGTGGACGCTGACGATGTCGGTATTGAGCCTGCCACTGTTCTTATACTCGATGTGCGCGGCGGCTGAGCGGGAGCGGTCATACCGCGGCTGGATCACCGTGAGCTTTTTGTGTTGCGGGATCCTTTTGATGGGATTGTGGAAGGGATCCATGGTGACGGGACTGAGTCACCCCCCGTACCTCGACCATTTCTTGCGATGTCAGCCGGGTTGGCATGCCGCCCAGGCTCTGTACGAAGTCGTCTGGCCGACTTTCGGGATAACAATCCTGGCAATCCATGCGCATCGGAGCACCGGGTATCGCCGCACGCAGTTGCTGTATTTCATTATCGCCTCGGCAACGATCTTTTTGACCACCACGTTGATCATCGTGCCACTGGAATACGGGATCGATATCCCGCCGTTTGGCTTCTTGTTACTGCCGATTGACCTGGCACTGCTCACGTACGTCATGGTCAAAGCGCGCCTGGCGGACTACAACGTGGTGATTGCGCGCGTGTTCTTGTATGCGGTGACAATGGCGGTCATCGCCGCCATCAGCCTGGCGTTCATTGGGGGCGTGGCCCTGATGTCGCCGTCATTCATGAGCGAGCAACAACTGTTGTTCTCGTTCATGCTGTCGATGGCGATCGGGGCCGGCTTGACGGCCGGCCTGCCGCGGTTCCTGCCGCGGGCGGAACGGATGATGCAGGAGCGGATGTTCCGGAGACGGTACGGCTATCAGGACGCGCTGGCGGGGTTGGTGCGGGAGCTGAGCGTCCTGCCCACGATCGACGCGGTGCTCAGCACGGTGGCCACCACGTTGCACACGCAAATGCACGTGTCGCGCGCGTTGGTCATGCTGCAAGACCCGTTGTCGGGTGGCTACAAGCTGCAAGCGGAGAGCGGGCTGGGGCCCGAGGACGATGTCGAAACATTCACCCTGCCTGAAAACGCCACGATCATCAAATGGCTGCAGGAGAATCGGGACGAACTTGTCCGCGATGAAATGGCGCGGCGAGTGCCCGTGTGGGAGCGGGATCGGTTCGAAGCCGAGTTGAAACTGCTGGGCGTGGCGGTGTGCGTGCCGATGATTCTGGACGGCCGCTTGTTGGGACTCATCGGCCTGGGCGAAAAGCTGAACCATGACATGTTTTTCGTCAGCGACCTGCGGTTGCTGGAAACACTGGCGACGGAAGTCGCGCTGGCTGTGAAATACCGCCACATCGAGGACGAGGTATTCCGCAAGAACCGCCTGATCGAGCTGGGCACGATCGCGGCGGGCGTTGCCCACGAGATCCGCAATCCGCTGGCGTCGATCAAGACGTTTGCGCAGTTGATGCCCGAACGGATCGACGATCCCGAATTCCGCAATGAATTTGGGAAGCTCGTATTGAAGGACGTGGACCGGATTACCAAGGTGATCGAGAGCATGCTGGCGTTTGCGCGCCCCTCGCAGGTGAACATCAAGGAGCAGCCCGCCAATGATCTGGTGGAAGAGGCAGTTCTTCTGGTTCAGCCGCGGCTTAAGGCCAAGCACATCGAGCTGACGCGGGCGTTTCACGGCAGCCCGGTCGTCAAAGTGGACAAACATCAAATGCTCCAGGTGCTTGTCAATCTGTTAGGTAACGCCGCCGACGCGCTCCAAGAACGGGGCAAGATCCGCGTGGCGACGGGGCTGACCCAGACGGACGTGAGTGTGGGCGGTAACGGTAACCGCAATTTTGCGGTCATCGAGGTTTCGGACAATGGTCCGGGCATCCCTGCGGCCGTCCGAAATCGCCTGTTTGACCCGTTCTTCACGACCAAGAAGGAAGGCACGGGCCTTGGGCTGTCGATTTCCCAGAAGATCGTTCGTGACCATGGTGGGGCGATTACCGTATCGAGCGTCGAGGGCAAGGGGACGACCTTCCAGGTCAACCTGCCCGTCAACTAGGCCCCGTGGACAAAATTGTCCGCTTTGTGAATAAATCCTTTACACCAGCGCGGATATTTGTGTAGATTGGTGGTGTGGGGAACCCGTTTGAAGAGGGGGCGCGTCGTGTACGCTGACGCGGGCTGGACGTTTTTGTCCTGCGTCGGCGGGGAGCGCAAGTGCGGTCGATGAAAAGACGTCGAGTTGTCATTACGGGAATTGGAGTGTTGACGCCGTTGGGGATCGGTGCCGAAGTGTTTTGGTCGAATATCCTCAGCGGGAAATCCGGGACGGCTCGCGCCGACGTGTTGGTGAAGTCCGACTGCCCATGGAAGGTTGCGGGAGAAGTCCGCGACTTTCGTCCCGAAGATTGGATCAGCCGCAAGGATGCTCGGCGGATGGATCGATTTGCCCACTTCGGACTGGCGGCCTCCTATATGGCACTGCAGGATTCCGGCTTGAACCTCGAAAAAGAGAATCGCCAGCGCATCGGTGTCGCGATGGGCACAGCCTACGCCGGGTTGGATTTTGCCGCCCGCGAGTACGAGGTGTACAAGACGAACGGAGTCGAGGCGATGAGTTCGTACATGGGTATCGCGATTTTCACCGGAGCCTGTGGGGGACAGATTTCATTGCATCTGGGGTTGCAGGGGCAAAGCGCGACGACCGCGACCGGCTGTGATTGTTCCAGCACAACGATCGCGCAGGCGGCTGATCTGATCGTCAAAGGCGACGCGGACGCGATGTTTGCCGGGGGTGCGGATGCGCCGATCCATCCGGTGATTGTGGCGGCGCTGGGGGCCAGCCGGGCGTTGTCGGATCGGAACGACGAACCGGGGCGCGCGTCGCGGCCGTTCGATCAAAAGCGGGACGGGTTTGTCATGGCGGAGGGCGCGGGAGTTCTGGTGGTGGAAGAACTGGAGCACGCGCGACAGCGGAAGGCGCGGATCTACGCGGAGTTGACCGGTTGGGCGTCGACGTGCGACGCGTATCACATGTGTCAGCCCGACCCGGACGGGACGCAGGCCGCGCGTTGCGTGCAGACGGCGCTGGCACGGGCCGGCGTGCGGCCGGAACAGGTTGATTACCTGAATGCGCATGGGACCTCCACACCATTGGGAGATCGCGCGGAGACCACGGTCATCAAGAAAGCGTTCGGCGACCACGCCTACGATCTTCCGGTCAGTTCGATCAAGGCCGCCCTGGGTCACATGCAGGGCGCGTGCGGCGCGGTGGAAATGGCGGCCTGTTGCCTGGCGATCCGCGACAACGTCATTCCCGCGACGATCAACTACGAATTTCCCGATCCGGAATGCGATTTGGACTACGTGCCGAACGAGGTCCGTCGGCGCCGGCTGGACACCGTGGTGAGCGATTCGCTCGGGTTCGGCGGGCGCAACACATCGCTGGTGGTGCAACGATACCGCAACGGCCATACGCCCGGACCCGATGGCGACAGCGGAGCCGGTCGCCCATGAAGACGGCCTTGCTCCTGGCAAATTCGGCCGAGACGCAGCGATTGCTGACGGACATTCTCGGCGAGAAGACCAACATTGTGTTGCTGCCGTTGCCGGCCGAACCGTCGCGGGAGCGGTTCGACGGCCTGTTTGCCACCTGGTTGCGGTTGGTGGACGCCGTGATCCTGGATGCGGTTTCGCTGGGAGAGACCACGCGCTGGGCGGCGGAGTCGCTGGCGTCGTCGCGGATGCAGGAGAACCAGGCGGTGGTCGTTCGGGCCACGGCGGCCCAGCAGACGTTGTACCCCATGCCGGAAAGCTGGCTCGTCGTCTCCGAGGGGGATTCCGCGGACCGCTTGAAGCAGACGTTGGGCACCTTTTTCGAGTTGCGCGACGCCCAGTCGCGGCTGAAACGGGCCGACGCCGTAATCGCCCGTCAACGCCAGGCCACGGCCCCCGGGGCGGGGGCGCCGATGGCGCGACCGGCCGCGAGCCCCGCGCAGTTGCCCGCTCTCGCGCCGGCATTCGATGCGTACCGCTACCGCGGCGCCCTGAAGGATTTGTCGCGAATTCTCAGCCAGCACGTCGGCGAGGGCGAATTGGTATCGGAGTTCTTGCGTCTCGTGCGGGAGTTGCTGGGCACGGGCAAGGCGGCGATTTTCACGCGGCTCGTCCGGAGCGACCTGGCGACGGAACCGTCGTCGGCGGGCGCGGAACAATTCGTGATCGGGCGGAGCGCGGGCCTGGCCCCACACCTGGTGGAACACTTCCGCCTGAGCACCGCGTCCGGGATCGCCGCGCGCCTGTCCAGCGAAGCGCGGATCCTGTCGCGTTCCCAGCTCGCGGACACGCTGGCGCTGGACTATGACCCGGAAGTGGCGCGTGAATTCGACGCGCTGGGAACGGACGTCGCGGTGCCGGTGTTTGACGAGGACGCGTTGTGGGGTGTGTTGACGTTCAGCGGCAAGATCACCGGCGAACCGATCACGAACCAGGAATTGGAGCTGGTGTACTACCTGATGGGGCAACTGGCGCAGGCGATCCGCAATCTTCGGTTGCGCGAGCGGATTGCCAGCCAGCAGCGGTTCGTGATCGAGGTGCTGGCGCACGTCCAGACCGGCGTGGTGGTGGTCGGCCAGAACAATCACGTTCTCTCGGTGAATCAGCGCGCGTGTGAGTTGCTGGGGATCGAAGAAAAGTCGGTGGTCGGGCAGGACATCCGGCGGTTGCCCAGCCGGGTGGCGGACATCGTGTTCGAGGTCTTGCAGACGGGCCGGGAGATCCGCCAGCGGGAAGTGGTGCTCCCGCGGGGCCGGCGATCGTTGAGCATCAGCGCCACCCAGTTCGCCATGGGCACGGATGTCCCGCCGGACGGCGGAGACGGACTGATTGCGGTGGCGCTGGTCGAGGATCTGTCGCAGATGCGCCTGCAGCAGGAACGGGCGCGCGAGCTGGCCGACAAGGAGTTTTTCACGCGGCTGGCGGCGCGATTGTCGCATGAACTGAAGAACTCGCTGGTGTCGATCAAGATTTTCGCGCAATTGCTTCCCGAGCGGCACGACGACAAGGAGTTTCGCGAGCAATTCAGCACGACGGTCGCCAACGAAGTGAACCGCGTCGATGTGCTGGTGAACAATCTGACGTTCTTTGCGCACCCGTTGCTGCTGGTCAACGAGGAGATTGTACTGGGCGATCTGATCGACCTCTGCGTCAAGAACATCACGCAGGAGTTCAGCCGCAAGCAACTGGCGTATGTGATGGCCGTGGGCGAGAAGGCGGCGGAACCGCCGGTGGCGCCCGTGGTGACGGTGAAAAGGAACTTCGCCCACAAGTTTGCCCGGCTCGAGGGGGATCGGATCCGGTTGATGCAGGCGTTCGAGCACGTGCTGCGCAACGCGATCCAGTCGATGCCGCGTGGGGGCCGGCTGACGATCGGGACCGCGGACGCGCAGCCGGCGGACATGGCGGGGGGAATGTTGCCGGCGGGCGGGGCTGTGCGGATTGACTGGCAGGACACGGGCGAGGGTATCGCGCTGGAGAATTTGAAGCGGGTCACCGAGCCGTTTGTGACCACGCGCAACGTGGGGGTTGGATTGGGCCTGACGATTGTGAAGAAGATCGTCGAACGGCACGGAGGCCGATTGGATATTGACAGCATGTTGGGCCGGGGCACGACGGTGTCGATGGTCCTGCCCGTCAAAGCCCAGCGGCCCCCGGAGGACGATGGTTTGACCGAGGCAGTGAAGACGGAAGCGTCACCGGGAACGGGCGCATCCGGGGAACCGAACGTAATGCGCAACCGGACGGTCGAGCGCTGGGATGCCGACGCCGGTCGGCGGACGGACCAGCCGTAAGGAAGCGCCTGGGGGACGCGCGGGGGAGCGTCCGACGATGAAGTGGAAACAGAACTGATTGTTAAGGAGGAAACGAGCAGATGCCGAAGGCAAGGATTCTGGTTATCGACGATGAGGAAAGCCCGCGGGAGTCGTTGCGGTTCATCCTGAAGGACCGCTACGAGGTCACGCTGGTGGAAAACGGTCCCAGTGGCCTGGAGGCTGCGAACCGGGCCGAACCGTTCGATCTGGTCCTGCTTGACATGAAGATGCCGGGCATGGACGGACTGGAGGTCTTGTCGAAGATCCTGCAGTTGAATCCCGCCACGCCGGTGGTGATGGTGACCGCGATCACGGAAGCCAAGCCCGCGGTGCAGGCGATGAAGATGGGGGCGGCGGATTATCTGAACAAGCCGTTCGACGTGGACGAGATCCGTCTGGTCGTCGATCGCATCCTCAAGGAGAAGGCGCTGCAACGCGAGGTCGGGCGGCTGCGCACGGAGCTGCAGGCTGTCAGCAAATTCGAGAACATCGTCGGGTCCGGTCCCGCGATGCAGAAGGTCTACGCCCTCGTGCAGCGGGTCATGGACACGGACACGACGGTGCTGGTGCTGGGCGAGACGGGGACGGGCAAGGAACTCGTGGCCCGCGCCCTGCATTACAACAGCGTCCGCCGCGAGGGCCCGTTCATTCCGGTGCACTGCGCGGCCATTCCCAGCGAGTTGCTGGAGAGCGAATTGTTCGGGCATGAGAAGGGCGCGTTCACCGGGGCGCTGCAGCGGCGGATCGGGATGTTTGAAGCGGCCGGCGGCGGGACGTTGTTCCTCGACGAGATCGGCGAGATGCCGCACAGCACGCAGAGCAAGCTGCTGCGGGCGATCCAGGAGCGCGAAATCCGGCGCGTGGGCGGACAGGAGACGATCAGCATCAACGTCCGTCTGGTGTGCGCGACCAACCGCGACCTGGAGAAGCAGGTGGCGCGCGGGGCGTTTCGGGAAGATTTGTATTATCGGATCAACGTGGTGCCGATCACGATCCCCGCGTTGCGGGATCGCAAGGAGGACATTCCGCAGTTGGTGCTGCATTTTGCGCAGCGCTTCGCCAAGGAATTGAGCCGCGAGGTCCCGCAGTTCACGTCGTCGGCGATGGACCTGCTGTTATCGTATCCGTGGCCGGGCAACGTCCGCGAACTGGAGCACGCCATCGAACGATTGCTGGTCACATGCGACTCCAACAAGATCGTCGGAGAAGATCTGCCGTTCGTGATTTCACAGGCCGATCAGGCGACGGCGCAAATCAGCTCGCGACTGGCGGCCACGACGCCGCAGGTGGATCTGGGGGAGAAGCTGGAGTTCAAGGACAGCGGGTTGGATCTGCCGAAGGTTACGGAGGATTTGGAGCGCCGCGCGATCGAGGAGGCGTTGCGGCGCACGGGGGGAGTGATCACGGAAGCGGCGCGGTCGCTGCACATCACGCGGCGGATGCTGCGCTACAAGATGGACAAGCTGCACATCGCCTCGAGTCGGGACGGGGAGCCGGACGAAGAGCCCGAAGAGATGGATAAGAGCACCCCGGCGGCGATGTGACCGAGCCAAAGTTGTCCGTGGCGACCAGCGGTCTGGCCAATTTTGCGCGCCCGTGACGGCGGCAGCGGCTTCGATCCGCGCGGGTCCTTGGAAACTGCTGGTTTCGGCGGAACCGGGTCATTTCATCCACGTCTCTGACATGCCGTGGCATACGCATTGCTGAATTCGGTGTGCCGCAGTCTCGGTTCGTACACGCGGGAGAACGGGGCCGGCAGGAGGATGCAGACAATGAACAAGCACACACGCGCTCTCGTTGGCGCGGCGGCGTTGGCGATGGTTCTCAGCGCCCCCTCGCTCGAGCTGTTCGCGCTCGGGTTTCGGAATCCCGACCAGGGCGCGGCGGCGACGGCGCAAGGCAATGCATTCGTTGCGCAGGCGGATGATCCCACGGCGATCTATTACAATCCGGCCGGCTTGACCCAGATCCACGGGACCGAAATCGCCAATGGCGGTGACTTCTCCTTCCCGGATGCGAGGTTGAAGGGGGGCGGTCCGGGCACAGAGATGACCAAGTGGTCGTTGACTCCGCATTTGTACGGGACGACCGACTTTGGGATACCCAAGTCGCCCTGGCGCTTCGGTATCGGGGTCAACGTTCCCTTTGGCAGCGAGGCGGCTTACAGTCAGAACGGGCCGTTTCGCTACACGCTCACCAGCGCCAGCCTGCGGGTGATCAATATCCAGCCGACGGTGGCGTACAAGTTCAACGATCAGTTTTCGCTGGGAGCCGGCCTGAATGTGTACGATGTGAGCACGGGGCTGAACGGCCATCGGGCGACTCCGTTCATGCCGGCGAACGACACGCGGTTTCATTTTGATGGAAACGGGTTGGCCGAGGGCGCGACGGCAGGGCTGTTGTGGAAGATCACGCCGCGGAACACGGTCGGGATCGCCTACCACAGCCCGTTTACGGTGAATTATCATGGCACCGTCGACGTGAAGGTCCCCGGTGTCCTGCGGCAGGAGAATGTCGCCACGGCGTCGATGCCGTTCCCGCAAACGGTGGCCTGGGGTTACGCGTTTCGTCCCATTCCCCAGTGGAAACTGGAAGCCGATATGGAATGGACCAACTGGAAGCCGCTGAGGGAATTGACGTTGCAGGCACCGGGGTCACAAGCGGATGGGAGCAAGGTCCCGTTCAATTGGACGGACAGTTTCCTGTACGAGGTGGGTACACAATACGATCTGAACAAACGTTGGAAGCTGCGCGCCGGCTACATCTTTTCCGAGAACAGCACGCCCGGCAAAACATTTTCGCCGGCGACGCCGGACTCGGATCGTCACGTGTTCAACGTCGGCTTTGGCTATTCGACGAAGCGGATGTTTGTTGACGTGTTGTACCAATACACGGTGGCCGCCGACCGGACCGTGAACAATGACGTCAACCCTGCCGTGGACGGCACGTGGTTGATCAACAATAACGCGGTGATGATGACGTCGGGCCTGAGATTTTAACCCGGGAGACAACGAACATGGGAACATCAGAAACGCTAATGACCGAACCTCCGCCGGCCGCGGTGGCCGAGAAACCGACGTTGCTGATCGTGGACGATGAGCCGGGACCGCGCGAATCGCTGCGGATCGTGTTCCGCGACCGCTACAACTGCGTGGTCGCGACGTGTGGCCGTGAAGGCATTGAGTACGCGCGCGCGCACGCAGTGGATGCCGCCGTGCTCGACATCAAAATGCCCGACCTCACCGGCGTGGACGTGCTGCGGGAGCTGAAGGAAATCGATCCCGACATCGAATGCGTGATGCTGACGGGCTACGAGACGATCGAGACAGCCCGCGCGGCGGTGCGCTACGGCGCGGCGGATTATCTGAACAAGCCCTTTGACGTGTTCTCGGTGCGAGAAATTCTCGACAAGTGCGTGAAGCGCCGTCGGGAGAAACTCGCGTCCGAGGAAAACTTCCGGACGCTCGAACGGACGAACGAGCAGCTCGCCACCGAGTTGGCGCAGCTCAGCCGGGCCGTCGAGGCGGGCGTCCTCTCGGCCGGGGTCGTGCACGAGATGAACAATCCGCTGGCCATCATCGCCGGTTATGCCGATCTGCTGGGCCGCGATCTGGCGTCCCTGAATGTTTCCGATCAGGACACCTCATCCAAGGTCCGCCAGCGTCTGGCGTCCATTCAGCGGGAGATCGATCGCTGCAAGGATATCGCCCGCCGCTTTTTGAATTTCTCGCGCGGCAACGCGGAAGCGCGGGAGACCATCGGCGGGCGCAAGCTTGTCGAGGATGCCGCGGCCTTGATCAAGGCCCATCCGTCCAATCGGCGCGCGGAAATCAAGTCTACAGCGGGCGATCCGGAGCCGACGCTGAAGGTCAACCCCGCCGAGGTTCTGCAGGTGCTGATCAATCTCGGCGTGAACGCCCTGCACGCGACGGACGGGGGAGGAGTCCTGGAGCTTTCGGCGATGGTCGCCACAACCGTGCCGAAGGAACTCGCCTTCCGCCCGGACTCGTTCGACCCGCAGAAGCCGATGGCGAAACTCGTGGTGAAGGACAACGGCTCCGGCATCGAGCCCGAGAACATCAGCAAGATCTTCCAGCCGTATTTCACGAGCAAGAAGGAGGGCACAGGCCTCGGTCTGGCCATCGCCTGCGAGCTCGTCGCCCGTTATGGCGGCGCGATCGATGTCGAGAGCGCCGTCGGAGCCGGCAGCACGTTTAGCGTCTACTTGCCGTTGGCCTCGTGAATTTGATAGCATCCCCGCCGTGTTATGGGCGGGGAACTCCGAGCAGGCGCATGTTTTCTCGGCGTCGAAGGCGGCGGCACGCACTCGGTCGCGCTGCTGGCAGATCGACGCGGCCGAATCCTCTCGCGGGTTGAATCGGGTCCTCTGAATCTCCAGCTCTCTTCGGATGCCGAAGTTCTTCGGCGGCTCCGCGAGATCCAACGCAGTCTCCCATCACGTCCAACCTCCCTGGCCCTGTGCCTGGCCGGGTGCCGGGCCGACGCGGATCGTTCCCGGGCACGGGCGCTGGCGGAGCGCGTCTGGCCGGGCGCGGACGCCTATATCGGCGGCGACATCGACTCGGCGCTCGCGGCGGCGTTCGGTCCACGCGGTTCGGGCATTGTCATCGTCAGCGGGACCGGGTCATGCGTGGTGGGCCGCAACGGCGCGCAGGTGGCGCGCGCGGGCGGCTGGGGACATTTGTTGGGCGACCACGGCAGCGGCTACTGGATTGCCATGACCGGGCTGCGGGCGGCGATCCGCGAGTATGACCGGCACGGTCGCATCAATCCGCGTCTGCGCCGCGCACTCCGGCGGCTCTGCTTGAATTCGCCGGACGAGTTGGTGGGCTGGGCGCAAAGCGCCAGCAAGGACACCGTGGCGGCATTGGCGGCGGACATGCTCGCGGATGATGCCGGGCTGATGCTGCAGGCGGCGTCGTTTCTGGCGCAGGATTGTCACGCGGTCGCGCAGAAATTGGGCCTGGAAAAGCCGCGCGTAACGCTGGCCGGTGGCGTGTTGCGCCACAGCCGGAAGCTGGCGATCCTGGTGGGGAATCGTGTCCGCACCATGTTGCCGGGCGCGGAGGTTGTCACGATGCGCGGCGAGACGGCGCCGGGCGCGGTGAAGCTGGCGATGGAAAGCGCAAGGGCCGTGCGGAGTTCTGTGGGGGCTCAGATAACGGCAAAGCGCCGACAAGTCGGCGCACTCCAAGAGACCGAAGAACGCAACCCACGGACGATGGATTTGGACAAGCGGTCAGTCGCGCGGCTTGTGGACACGATGCTGCGCGAGGAGGCGCGGGTGATCCCCGCGTTGCGGAAGAACAAGCGCGCCATCGTCGGCGCGATTGACGGGATCGTGCGCGCGTTGAAGCGCGGGGGACGATTATTCTACGTTGGCGCCGGCACGAGCGGGCGGCTGGGCGTGTTGGACGCGAGTGAATGTCCGCCGACGTTCTCGACCGATCCCGACATGGTCCAGGCAATCATCGCCGGGGGAGCGGCGGCGCTATCTCAGGCCGTGGAAGGCGCGGAGGACGATCGCGCGGCGGGCGCGGAAGCGGTGCGGATGCGTAACGTGGGCAAACGCGACGTGGTGGTCGGCATCACGGCGAGCGGCTCGACGCCGTTTGTGCTGGGCGCGCTGGACGAAGCGAAACGATCGGGCGCGAAGACATTTCTGCTGTGTTTCTCGCCGCCGCGAATGACCGCCCATACGGCGCTGTTCTTTCGCACGGGGCCGGAGGTGATCACCGGCTCGACGCGGCTGAAGGCGGGCACGGCCACGAAACTCGTGCTCAACATGCTGACCACGGTCTCCATGATTCGGATGGGGAAGGTAGTGGGCAATCTGATGGTGGACGTGAAACCAACGAATGAGAAATTGCGCGCGCGGGCGTGCCGGATCGTGGCGACGCTCCGTCGAGTTGGTGAAGACGAGGCGCGCCGTCGGCTGGTTCGGTGCGGATGGAACGTGAAGAAGGCGTTGCGATGAGATGGGCAGAATGAACCCTCACCCGAACCCTCTCCCTTTGAACGGCAAGGGAGAGGGGAGCAAATCCAGAGGTATAGCGATGAGATGGCGGTGGATTGCGGTCGCCCTGCTTTTGCTGGCGGGGTGCGTGCCGCCGGCGGACAATCGGGTCGAGATCACGTACCAGACCATCGAGACGCTGCCCGAACAGCAGGCGCTGCATCAGAAAATCATCTACCGGTTCCAGGAAGCGCATCCGCGAATTCGCGTGCGGGTGATTTACGACACGTCCAAGTTTCAGAAGCTGAACGTGCAGCTCGCCGGCAATGCCGCGCCCGACGTGTTTTACTACATTGTGGACCGGCTCCCCGCGCTGGCGCAACGCGGCGTGCTCGCCGACCTGACGACGAACCTCGCGCCCGTCGCCGATCAGTTTTATCCCGAGGTGATCGACGCGTGCCGGGTCGACGGGAAGCTCTACATGGTGCCGTTTCATTTCAGCACGGACGTGTTGTTGTATAATCGCGATTGGTTTCAGAGAGCGGGCGAGCCGGTGCCGGATGAATCATGGGACTGGCAGAAGTTTGCCGATGTCGCGGCGCGTCTGGCGACTCAAAGAGGAAGCAAAATGGCGACGGTCTTGCCGCGGCCGCTGCTGTTGGTGCAGTCGTTCGGCGGCGTGCTGTTCGCCGACGGCAAATGCACGGTGAATTCGCCGGAGACGGTGGCGGCGTTGCAGTTTTATCGGGACCTCGTGGCGAAGGGTATTGCGCCGACAACGGCGGCGATGGGTGAGGTCGAGGCGTTCGACGGCGTGAATGTGTTTCGGGACGGGAAGATTCCACTGTTGGTGGGTCGGACATACATGCTGACGGAGTTCGATCGCATCACGGATTTTCGGTGGGACGTGGCGCCTGTACCGAAGGGCAGGGTGCGCTGGTCGCGGTTGTCAATTGGCGGCAACTGCGTGTGGAGTGGGACGAAACATCCGCAGGAAGCGGCGGAGTTCGCGCGATTTTATTCGACCGAAGGCGCGATGGTCGCGGCGCAGAGCCGGAACGCGATTCCCGCGTTGAGGTCGGCGGCGGACAGCGCGCAATTTCCGCCGGTGATGAAGGATGCATTGAAGTATTCTCGCTTGGACAATCCGTGGGGTTACGCGTTCTGGGATGAGTTTAACCAGAAAGCATTCTTCGAGACCACCGACGCCGTGGCGCTGGGTCGGCTCGCGCCGGCGGACGCGGCGAGAGATATTGAGAAGCTGGGGAAGATCCTGCTCCATGCGGATTAAAAACACTTGACCGATCTCGAACTCTTGGGGCAAAGTTTCAATACGCTTCTGAGGCGGAGAAATCAATTAGGAGAAGGTGGTATGAAGAACCGGATTATCGCAGTGGCTGTGCTGTCATTGTTCCTGGGCATTTCTGAAGGCGCGTGGGCGCAGGTGGTGGCAACGAATACATCGTCATCAGCGGCGGTGGTGACGAACAAACCACCGGTGTGGCATGGGGACGTGGCATTTGGGTTGTCGCTGGCACGAGGAAACGCCAATACGTTCCTGATGACCGCCAGCGCGTCGACGGAGAACGTGTGGGACCAGAACGACCTGAAGTTCGGCGCGGACGGTCAATACGCGCTGAACAATTTCGGCCAGAGCAATGAGACACGAGCGGCGGAAAGCGTTCATGGCTTCGAGGACTACAAGCGGCTGTTCACGGAACGGTGGTACGGTGATTTCCGGACGGATCTGTTTCACGACGACATTGCGTTGATCCGCTATCGGGCGATCTTCGGCCCGGCGCTCGGGTATTATTTCATCAAGACCGACGCGTCCAAGCTGAATGCGGACATCGGTGCGTCGTATGTTCGGCAGCGGCTCGACGGGAACGGAAATATTGGGTATGCGACGCTGCACGTGGGCGAGCATGGCGAACACTTCCTGAACAAGGCCAAGACGGCGCGAATCTGGGAGACGGTTCAGTACTATCCGCAGTTGACCTACTGGCACAATTTCCTGCTCACGGCCGAGGCCGGTGCGGAAGCGGCGCTGAATACGCGCCTGAATTTGCGCGTCGTGGCGGATGACAATTTCAACCGCGACCCGGCGCCAGGGGCCAAGGAAAACGACATCATTCTGACCAGCCAGCTCGCGTACAAGTATTGAGCGACGCGGGTTGCAGAGCGAGATTTTTTTCTCGCAACGGTCGGCGGGCATCTCGTATTGTGCCCGGACCATGCGAATCTTATCGGGCATCCAGCCAAGCGGTAAGTTGCACATTGGCAACTACTTCGGAATGATGCGCCCCGCGCTGGAGCTGGCGCAAACGGGCGAGGCGTTTTATTTCATCGCGGACTATCACGCGCTGACGTCGATTTCCGATCCGGACGAGTTGCGGGCCAACGTGCTGGATGTGGCGCTGGATTTTCTGGCGTGTGGGCTCGACCCGAGCCGCACCGTGTTTTACCGGCAGAGCGACGTGCCGCAGGTGACGGAGCTGACGTGGATTCTCGCCAACGTCACGCCGGTGCCGATGCTGGAGAACGCGCACAGTTACAAGGACAAGATCGCCCAGGGATTGAAACCGAACGCCGGGCTGTTCACCTATCCCGTGCTGATGGCGGCGGACATCCTGATCGTCCAAAGCGAGCGGGTGCCCGTGGGGAAAGACCAGAAGCAGCACGTCGAGATGACGCGGGACATGGCGGGCGCGTTCAATCGGCAATATGGCGAAGTGTTTACGATTCCCGAGGCGGTGATTCGGCCGGAGGTGGCGACGTTGCCGGGGATCGACGGGCGCAAGATGTCGAAGAGCTACGGCAACACCGTCGAGATTTTCGGCGACGAGAAGGCGACGAAGAAGAAGGTGATGAGCATCGTTACCGATTCGCAGCCCGTGGAAGCGCCGAAAGTCGATCTCGACAAGAATATCCCGCTACAATTCTACAAGTTGATCGCGACGCCGGAGAAAGCCGGTGACTTACAGGCGAAGCTGGCGGCGGGCGGGTTTGGCTACGGCGAGGCGAAGAAGGAACTGCTGGCGGCGTTGCTGGATTATTTTGCGCCGTTTCGCCAGAAGCGCGAGGAGTTGGTGAAGAACATCGATTACGTGCACGAGGTGCTGCGCAAAGGCGCGGAGCGGGCCAATGCCGTCGCCGACGAGACGATGGGGAAGGTCAGGAAAGCAGTCGGGTTGAGGTAAGAAGTCTGGGACGAAGACGTTCGGCAAGCCGAAAAATAGAGAATCTGTCAAGAGTTGACCTTGGCGATGCTTTACGAGTTGAGACCGATAACCGATGATGCGTGCGCGATCACGACCGACGCTAAGGAGGCCGCGCGCGGGTCTTGGCTCTGCACGGGGTGTCCGAACGTCAACCCTGGTGTGGGCGCAGTCGATGTCCGATTAAAGCACACCCCAAAGGACATAGCGGTGAATTTCATCTATGGGCTTCACGTCGGGGTCGTCCGACGTGATTTTTTGGCTGTGCTAGGAGAGGATGTGGTAGCCCAGGAACTACTCTTAGGGAGAGTTCTTGATGCACAAGGTCATCAAATTCCCGACTTTGTCACCTGCAGGGGGCGCTCCCATATCACGATTCGGGGGAACGCGAAGTCACCCTATCGCCATTGTGAGGTTTGTGGGCAGCACATCTATTCACCTATGGGGCGCGGGTATGTTCTATCAGGAATGTTGGGAAACGCACGGATTTACGAAAGCCAGCTTAGCGACTTGGTTGTTGGAGAGGCAATTGCGCAAAATGTGCAACAGCGGAAATGGAATGAACTGGCTGTGGTGAGGCTTCCAATAGTAGACGTGCCTGACGATGGAAGACCGATCTTCTAGACAAGCGTCTTCAACTACTCGCTGGGCGTGAGTGGGCGGGACGCCCGCGCCACTACGCGCCGCGTCGGTTAGAGCACGCGGTACAGGGCGTAGGCGGCGAAGGCGAGGAGCATCGTACCGCCGGCGAGGTCGGCGATGAGCCAGGTGGCGCGTTTGCCGCGGCGGCCGAGCCAGTTCATCGTGCCGGCGAAGACGATCACCCAGGAGATGGCTCCCGAGAACACGCCGACGCAGACCCACGGCAGGTCGCGGACCGGATTGGCCGACCACTGCCCGACCATGCCGGGAACGACGATGCACCAGAAGGCGAGGGTCATCGGGTTGAGACTGGTCATGGCGAGGCCGGTGACGTAGTGGCGGTTGGCGGGTTTTTCGGGGTCGGTGGTTGTGGTTACGGCGCGCCATTGTCGGGCGGCGCTGACGAAACACATCACTCCCAGATACACCAACACCGCCGCGCCGGCGATTCCGAGTGTGGTCATCACGCCGGGCCGGCCCAGGAACGGTCGGATGCCGAGGCTGGTGAGGATGGCGTAGGTGACATCGACCGTGACGGCGCCGCAGCCGAGCAGGAAGCCGGCGCGGAACCCGCCGCGGAGGGAGCGTCGGGCGATTTCGACGTTGACGGGGCCAATCGGGGCTGCCGCCCCCAGTCCCAACAGGACGCCTTTTCCGACCAATGCGAAGAGGCTGGGGACAGGCATGGATGATTGGATACGGGCGGCGGCGCGTTGGGTCAAGGCGGAAGCGAGAAACACGTGCAGGAGGGCGCAGTTAAGAGCTTTGGGCGGAACCCTCACCCTGACCCTTTGCCGCCGGGGCACGGATGGCGGCGTCTCGTCGGACTCGGCTCCCCTTAATACGGCAAGGGAGAGGGGAATCCGCCCTTGCCGCGTGCGGGGAGAGGAGCAAAGTGACGGTTGTTTCGATTATTGACCGAGACATCGAACTGCACGCCATGCAGAATCGCGTGTTGCGGCGGGGTGGCGGCTTGTGATAGGGAAAGTCGGTACAAGCGGGCTGATGGAATCCGATTACAAAGTCAAATTAGAGGTGTTCGAGGGGCCGCTCGATCTGTTGCTCTATCTCATCAAGAAGGAGGAGGTGGACATCTACGATATCCCGATCGAGCGGATCACGAACCAGTACATGGAATATCTGTCGATCATGCAGTTGCTCAACCTGGAGGTGGCGGGTGAGTTTCTGGTGATGGCGGCGACGCTGATGTACATCAAGAGCCGGATGCTGCTGCCCGCCGATCAGCAGATCACCGACACGGAGGCTGAGGAAGGCGAGGACCCGCGGTGGGAATTGATCCGTCAGCTCGTCGAATACAAGAAGTTCAAGGACGCGGGTTTGCAGCTCGGTCAGCGCGAGGAACAGCAGGCCAACATTTTCTCGCGGAGCGGCGCGGCGGTGGGCATCGAGGTGGACAAGGACATTCCGCTGGCCGAAGTGAGCATTTTCGATCTGATCAACGCGTTCAACGACGTGCTGAAGAAGGCGACGGCGCGCGAAGATTTCCGCGAGATCATGGAGGAGAAATTCACCGTTAGCGACAAAATCGAGGAAATCCTCTATACTCTGCGGGACCGATCGGAGATGATCTTCAGCGAGCTGTTCGCGGCGGCGAGTTCGCGCGCCGAGGTGGTGGTGACGTTTCTGGCGCTGCTGGAACTGATTCGGTTGAAGCGGCTGAAGGTGCGGCAGACGGAAGCGTTCGGAGAAATACGGGTATTGAAGGTGACCTGACGAAGTCAGGTCATCCTGAGCGAAGCGAAGGATCTGGCAGGTATGGAATTGTGCGCGCGGTCGGGAGACCGTCGCACAACCGGCAACGACGGAGATTCTTCGATAGGTGACCGCGAAAAAGTTTCGCGGCTACAAATTGAACGATATGACTTTGGAACTGAAGAAGATTATTGAGGCGCTGCTGTTCTCGGCGGAGCGACCGCTGTCGCCGAAAGAAATCCGCACGATTTTTGCCGAGGCGACGGATGAAGAAAACTCACCTGCTGCGACGGAGCCATTCCGCAACGTGCGCGAGGCGCAGATCGTGGCGACGCTGGAAGAATTGAAGGCGGAGTGCGAGCTGCAGCAGCACAGTTATCAACTTGTCGAAATCGCCGGCGGATGGCGGCTGGTGACGCGGCCCGAGTACGCGCCGTGGGTGAAGAAGCTGCTGGATGAGACGCGGCCGCATCGGCTGTCGCCGCCGTCGTTGGAGACGCTGGCGATCATCGCGTTGCGGCAGCCGATCTCGCGGGCGGACATCGCGGCGATTCGCGGCGTCGAGGTCGACGGCGTGGTCAAGACGCTGCTGGAGCGGGATTTGATTACGATCGTCGGCAAGAGCGACGCGCCGGGGCGGCCGATGTTGTACGGGACGACGCAGAAGTTCTTGGAACATTTCGGGCTGCGCGACATTGACGACATGCCGAAGGCGGCGGAATTGCGGTTGCAGGCGGCAGCGTTGAAGACGGCGGAGGAGAAGGCGGAAGCCTCGGCCAAGGCTACGGAGGGCGAGGGATCCTCCGCCGCTAAAGCTATGGAGGACGAGGCGGCGACGCCGGCAGTGACCCATTCGACGGGCTCAGGGCAGGCGCCTGCGCCACCAGAGAATTCGGATGAAGGACAAGCTCCAACAACTGCGGACTAAGATCGACGAGATCGACACGAAGCTGGTGCACCTGCTCAACGAGCGGACCAAGCTCGTGCTCGACATCGGCAAGATCAAACACGAATCGGGCGGGGAAATTTACGCGCCCGACCGCGAGGACGCGGTGCTGCGGCGGATCGCGGAGAAGGCGACCGGGCCGCTGCCGGCGGAGTCATTGCGGGCGATTTATCGCGAGGTGATGTCGGCATCGCTGGCGTTGGAAAAACCGCTGGTGATCGCCTATCTCGGGCCCGAGGCGACGTACTCGCACATGGCGGTGATCAAGAAATTCGGGTCGAGCCTGAAATACGAGCCGCTGCCGAGCATTACGGATGTGTTCGTGGAGGTGGCGAAGGGTCGGGCGGATTACGGCGTGGTGCCGATCGAGAATTCGACCGAGGGCGCGGTGACGCACACGTACGACATGTTTCTGGACAGCGAACTGAAGATCTGCGCGCAGATCGTGTTGCAGATCCGGCACAATTTAATGGCAGCGTGTCCGCGCGAGCAGATCAAGAAGCTGTATTCGATTCCGCAGGTGCTCGCGCAATGTCGTCAGTGGCTGCAGACGAACATGCCGAATGTGGAATTGATTGAGACATCGAGCAGCACGCGGGCGGCGCAGATCGCCAAGGACGAGCCGCAGTCGGGCGCGTTGGCCAGCGCGCTGGCGGCGGAGATGTATGGGCTGACGGTGCTGGAGGAGAACATCCAGGATTCGAGCGAGAACGTGACGCGGTTTCTGGTGATTGGCCGCAAATATCCCGGGCCGACGAAGAACGACAAGACGTCGATCATGTTTTCCGTGCAGGACCGGGTCGGCGCGCTGCACGACTCGATTGCGTCATTCAAGAAGTTCAAGATCAACATGACCAAGATCGAGTCGCGCCCGAGCAAGAAGAAGGCGTGGGAGTATTACTTTTTCGTGGACGTGCTTGGACACTGTGAGGACGCGCGCGTCAAGAAAGCGCTCAACGAACTCGCCAAGCACACCATGTTTGTCCGGATTCTCGGCAGCTATCCGAATGTGAATGGGTAGAAAGTGAAGTCCTAGGGCAACAAGAGGGTGGTGTGTGTGGCGCGGGGCCGCTATGCTGAATTTCGTGTTTGTTATCGGGAAGCTAGGGGTGTAGACTTTTCATGCGTTGCGGATCAGCGAATTGTGAAGGGGGTTGACAGGGTGCGCTAGAGGGTGTTTATGACGAGAGCCATGACGAAAATCGCGGTTTTGGGCGGCACCGGGAAAATGGGAACAGCTTTTGTTGAAGCAGTTGCCGCCTCCCCTGGTCTTTCGGTTTCCTCTCGCATCGGACGTGAGGGCGATTTGGAGTCCGCGATTCAAGGGTGCGACGTCCTTGTAGATTTTAGTACTCCTGAGGGCACTGTCAGGGGCGTTCAGCTTGCCGCCAGGTTCGGAAAGGCCGTGGTTACCGGCACGACCGGCTTGAGCCCGGACCAAGAAGGATCGGTTTCCTCAGCGGCGAAGGCAGTCCCCATCGTCAAGGCAGCGAACTTCTCCGTCGGGATCTGCGTTCTCTCATTCCTGTGCTCTAAAGCCGCGGCTGTACTTGGTGAAGGGTACGACATCGAGATAATTGAGGCCCACCACCGGAGGAAAAAGGACGCTCCTAGCGGGACTGCGATCATGCTCGGAAATGTGCTCGCGGCGGCGAGGGGAATCGATCTTTCGAGGTCAGCGGTTTATGGTCGGCGCGGGATTAGTGGTCCACGAGGTGAGCAAGAGATTGGAATTCATGCCGTTCGGGGTGGTGACATCTACGGCGACCACACTGTGCTGTTTGCAGGTGCCGACGAAATAGTCGAGCTGTCACATAGGGCGTCTAGCCGCGGTGCGTTTGCGACAGGTGCCGTGGCGGCGGCTCAGTGGGTGTGCGGCAAGCCCCCTGGGATGTATGGTTTGAATGACGTGCTGCAATTGCGTTAGACTCGAGAGAGATGCGAAAGGTCGTGTGGATCTTGCTGGTGGATGCTTTCGTTCTAGCGGTCTACGTTGCTGCCTTTGCTGCGGCGAGTAAAATTGGCGCTTCTGGCGAGGAATTGAAGAAGCTGGTCCCGGCATCCGCTGCTTCCGCGCTCGGGAATATAGCGACTTTGTCCCTCGCTTTGGGGGCTATCCTAAAGACTGCCCCGCGGTTTAGCGTTCACAGTCCGGAGAAAGAAGACTGGAGGGTGAGTAGCTGCTTGATCGTTGATTGCCACGGGTCGAGGGGGGTGAGGCTTCAGGGGGTCGATTCCGAGTTGCTGAATCTAGTTGCTTTCAATCCGGTCACCGACGAGAGGCCCATCGAGGTAACCGGCTGTCTCGTTGAAGAAGGGCGTGTTGCTGAGTTCGTCTTGTCTTTCGAGATAGAAGAGGGCAACAAGGCAGCGGTAGTCAGACGGCGCAGGGTAGTGCTAAACTTGAGCTATCGGATGGAGGGGACCACTAGGACGAGAAGGAAGAGGTTTAGACTGCGCAACCCATTGTACCAGTAGAGGTGACGATGCCACCGAATTCTAGGAAGCGTGCGCTTGATGCTGTAACGAACAAGCAGCCTTGGAAGTCCTATAACGAGTTGTTTCGGAGTCACACAAAGATATATGACGACGTCTTTGACAGAGGCTCAGCCCCAGATCTCGAGTGCTACGTTGACTTCCGCACGAATGAGGGTGCTGTTTTCGCCGACATCCTTGTGGAGAATATGCTTGGGCTTCAGCAGCCCGGTAGGGAGGAGGGGCGCGTCTACATACTCCGCGGTGATGTTGGCAGGGGCAAGTCCATCTTCTCTCGCCATCTTGTTCAGAAATTCGTGCCCGACAAGCATCCAAAAGTCGTTGCGGCCTACTGTGACGCCTTTGACATTGTGCAATGCAAGGACTTTTCCGAATTTCAGACGAACCTTCGTGATTCGATTGTCAGGGCGGCGATGGACTCGCGACCGGACATGTTCCCGAGCGAGTGCGCGTTCTTTCGTTTGCTGTTGGAGTCAAAGACCAAAGGGTATAGCCTGACCGACGGTGAAATTATTGATCGCCGAGACAAGTTCACCGTCGAAGAGACACTAGACTTCCTTGCGAGTCAACAGAGTGTGGTGCGCGTTTTGGTGGTTGTGGACAATTTGGATGAGTGCTCTAAGGTGACGATTGATCTGGCTCTTAGTTTTGTACGAAATCTGACGCAGAGGGGGGGCACGGCGCCGCGTTCGCAAAAGGTTTCCGTTCTGCTGCCCCTGCGTGGTTACACAGTTAATCGCTACGGGGACACAAAGCGATTCGCCTGCTTGGACCTCCCTGAGCCGAATTACACCGGGGTCTTCGGGCGAAAGCTGGAAATGCTTCGCAACTTGATCGCGAAGGATGCAAATGTGTACGAGGGGATTGTGAGTCCGTCGGTTTTTCCGCGAAGCCGGCACGAGAAAAGTATCCAGGTGATCCGATATCAAGTGTCGCCCCAAGGCGCGTACAAGTTCCTCAAGGATCTAGCGGACTACCTCTTAGTTGCGAAACAGGAAAGAGATTTTGCGCCGCTCCTGAAGGGAATTTGCGCTGGCAACTGCAAGTATCTGGTTGCGGATCTTTACAACTTCCTCCATAGCTGCAAGCTGCCGCTGACGCCGTTGTTTGGGCAGGTGTTCCTGCCGGAACACACCCGGGACATGCGGCAAGTGGTGCCAACAGGGATTGCGGTTGAGTGCTTGATGGCGATCCACTACCCGTTCTTTGATGTTGACGACTCCTTGATTTGCAATGTGTTCAATGCCGCGAATCAGAGTGCCCCTAATAGTTTCGAGAATACTCTGGTTATGCCGAGGGTGTTGGCTCGACTGGTTAATGCCGGTCAGCCAATGCAGGTAAGCCGTCTTCAGCAGGAATTCAAAACCACTGGGTACCACCATAGCTGTGTAGACGCGGCCTTCAAAAAGCTTGCGAAATTTGGTCTAATCACTTCGAGCGAGGGCCACGACACGGAGACTTGGACTGCAGAGACATTAATCTCCGGTAACAGCGCCACGAGAACATATTTAGAGGTGTTACTTGTCGAGCCAAGCTATCTGCAATACGTCTGTGAGGATACGCCGATGCCTGAGTCTTATATGGTCTCGGTGGAGGACAAATACGGCGGCAAGTTGATCGGGTCGGGGAGTAAGGGGGCGAGACTGCAGAGCGTGAATAAATTCCTGCAATTCATTGAGGAGGAGGAAAGGTTGGAGAAGGAGGCAGTCATCGGAAAGCGGCTGGTCGAGAGGACTTTCCTCAATCGGTTTGGGGTGCGCGTGGACGACTCATACCTCTGGCTGTCGCGCCATATGAGGGCTGGTGTCGAGTATAGGCTTCAAAAAGCTTCAAATGGGGCATAGTGGGACCTTGAGGCTTTTGCCGATATCTGGAGGTGCGGGCGGCCGGTGGCGAATCTCGGGCCGGTGTCACTTCTTCGGTCGATACTTGGCGCGGGATTCGGCGATTTGAAGGGCGCGGGGTTTGCGAGGGCGGACGGGAACGCTCTTTTCGTAGAGGGTATCGGGACAGAGGTCGGCTTCGTTGGACCATTGGACGCTGCCGAGGAACGGGCGGACCGAGTTGAAGACTTCGAGGTTCTGCAGCGGGCGGAAGATGCCTTTCGAGAGATACGGTTTCACGTCGAAAACGCGGACTTCGCCGTTGGTGAACGTGAGCCGCAAGGTGTGGTCGGGCTGCGGTCGGACGGCTTTGACGCGCGGGTTGAGTTGCATGGCGTAATTTAGCGCAACGGCTCGATTTTGAAAATGGGTTGTCCCTGCTCGGCCAGGGCCCAATTGGCCAGCAGCTCGTCGCGATGGATCTCGATCCAGGCCTGCACGAGTTTCATTTTGTTGGCTGGCAACGCGCCGCCGAGCACTTTGCCTTCCGGGATGGACAACACGGCTTCGTGTTCCTGATAGCGCGCATGAAGGTGTGGGCGCTTGTGTTTGTCAGTGTCCATGTAATACAGGCTGACAATGATTCCGTAGAACATGGAAATAACGGCCATGACGGGAGGACAGTATAAGCATTTGAGAGTTGTCCAGCAAGGATTCGATAACCTTTGTAGGGGCGGGGTTTGCGAGGGCGGACGGGATGAGGGGGTGAACGGGCGGGTGGAGAGGAAGACGAACGGGCAACCCCGAAAGCGTTCGTGGTGAAGGTGCCCATTCCACTTTAACGGCAACAGGCGGGACGCCTGTTCAACGATAGGCGGGCGGGACGCCCGCCCCACCATGCGGCGGACGAGCGCTTTTGTGGGGAATTCACGCGTTACCGAAATTTAGTGTTTACTTATTATCGTGTTATGATATTATGCGGGGCGTGAAGCTGGGGGTAGGAGACCTGCTTGGTCAGTGGGGGTGCGCGGTCGGGCCCCGAAAAGGACTCGGGGTAAAAGACCGGCGCGGCGGAGGGATGGGGATGCCCCCTATAGTGATTCTGCGAAACGAAGCCAAGCTTTTTTCGCTTGTTGAGCTTTTGTATCAAGCAGGACAGCAACGGTTTAAGTGGGGTGGCAACCCAAGAAAACGGGTTGGCTTCGTTTGGCTTCGTTTCGGGGTTTTGGAGGGGCATTTTGCGGGGTGTCGACGCGGTTTCTGTACGTGCCGGAGGGGTATGGTTTTGGTAGGATGAGTCTTTACCGACAATGAACATTCAAGCTATTGCGAATCAATTTGTGTGTGATGTGCCGGTGTATGAGCCGGGGCGGCCGATCGAGGAAGTGGCGCGGGAGCTCGGGCTGAACCCGAAGACGATCATCAAGCTGGCGTCGAACGAGAATCCGCTCGGGCCGTCGCCGAAAGCGGTCGTAGCGATGCGCAAGGCGCTGGCGAGTGCACATCTGTATCCCGACGGCGGCGGATTTTATTTGCGGCAGGCGTTGGCGACCCGCCTTCGCCAAGGCTTCGGCGGGCAAGAGCCGTCCGATGTTAAGATCGACAACATCATACTCGGCACGGGATCGAACGAGGTCATCGAGTTTTTGTATCACGCATTTGTCGGGCCCGGGGACGAGATCATTGCCGGCGACCGGGCATTTGTGATCTACAGCATCATGGCGAAGATGTTCCAGGCGCGGTGTGTCGAGGTGCCGTTCGCGGGTCACACGCATGATTTGGAGGCGATGCTCGCCGCGATCACGCCGAGGACGAAGTTGGTGTTCGTGGCCAACCCGAACAACCCAAGCGGGACCCGCGTGACGAATGCGGCGCTGGAGAAATTCATTCGCGCATTGCCGTCGCATGTGTTGGCGGTGCTGGACGAGGCGTATATTGAATTCTTGGATGATCCGCCGCCGAGCATCGAGTGGGCGCTCGAGCGGAACGTGGTGGTGCTGCGGACGTTCTCGAAGATCGTGGGTTTGGCGGGACTGCGTATCGGGTACGGCGTGGGGCGGAAGGAATGCATCGATCTGCTGCAGCGGGTGCGTCAGCCGTTCAATACGAATGCCGTCGCGCAGGCCGGCGCGCTGGCGGCGCTGGGCGACAAGGCGCACATCCGCAAGACCAAGTCATTAACGCGGCGCGGCCTGGCATATTTGTACCGGGAATTCGACCGGTTGAAACTGGAGTACGTCCCGAGCTGCGCGAATTTCGTGCTCGTGAACGTCGGCGATGGCGACAAGATATTTCAAGGGCTACAACGGCGCGGGGTGATCGTGCGGCCGATGCGCGGCTACAAGATGCCGCAGTGGGTGCGGGTGACGGTCGGGACGATGGAAGAGAACCGGCGATTCATCGCGGCGTTGCGAGAGGAATTGAAAGCGATCGCGTAGGGATCGCCGGCATCAATTTGTAACATTCTCGGGGCGGAATTGCCTTGCCCTTCGGTCGGCGCGCCGGTACGCTCTGCGCCTCAAGGAGGTCGCATTCTCATGGGCAAATTGGATATCGAGGCGTACATGTCACGCCAACTTGCCGCGCGTATCGGGGGCGCGCGGATCGAGATCGAGCAAAAATTCCGCGTGCAGGACATCGAACGCGTCCGCAAACTTCTCCGTCGGCTCGGCGCGCGTCTGACCAAGAGCGGCTACGAGCACAACGAGCTGTTCGACATGGACGGGCGCTTGAAGGCGAAGGAGTACAAGCTGCGGTTGCGCCGGCACGGGCCGAAACACGCATGGCTGACGTTGAAGGGTCCGCGGCAGGACGGCGACAGCAAGCAGCGGATGGAGGTGGAGACGCCCGTCGATTACGAGAGCGCCAAGCACATTCTGGAGTTGCTGGACTACCGCGTGTGCGACACCTACGCGAAGCAGCGCGAAGAGTACGCGCTAGATGCGTGCGCGGTGAGCCTGGATTATCTGGACGGGTGCGGCTGGTTTGTGGAGATCGAAGGCAAATCCGAGGCGCAGATCAAGTCGGCGGCGCGGCGGCTGGGATTGAAGGATCAGCACCGCGAACATCGGTCGTATCGTCGATTATTCAAGGCGCAGGCGGTGGCGTAGGAGGGCGGCCATGCCGAAACTCCTGATCGTCGAGGACGAAGAACCGCTCCGCGAAATGCTCAAGGAGTTCCTGGAGGACAACGCCGATTTCAAGGTGGTGGTCGCGACGGACCGGAAATCCGCGGTGGCGGCGCTGGAGGAACACCAGCCGGCGGGGATGCTGCTCGATGTGATGTTGCCGACGAAGCCCGATGGTTTGGAGGTGCTGGCGGCGGCGCGGAAGCTCAGTCCGCGCACGAAGACGATCATGGTGACGGGCACGCTCGATCTCGACACGATCCAGTGCGCCAAAGCTCTCGGCGCGATCGATTACATTACCAAGCCGTTCACGCTCGATTACCTGGAGCGCACGCTCAAACAGAAGATCGCCCAGTGCCTCTGACTGTAGGCGGTGCGATTATGGAAGCCGCTGTTTGATGTCTTCGATTCCCTGGTCGAATGCGGATTTTACCTGGGCCCACGTGTTGGTCGCGGCGGTTTTGAGTTCCTTCAGCTTCGGCTTGAGCTCGTCGAGCTTCTTTTGCGCCTCGGCGACGCGCGCGTCCATGTTGCTGCGGGCCTGGCCGGTGTGCGACTGGGCGCTGGCCTTCAGGTCGTCGAGTTTCTTGCCGAGTTCGCGGAATTGTTTTTCGGCGGACCTGTTCATGTCCTGGATTTGCTGCTGGGTGTACTTCCCGGTCGTCACCAAAGCATTGCTGCCCGCCTGCCTAACGTCCCGCAGAGTTGTTGTGTTGTTTGTTTGTCCGCGCGCCACGACTGGCGTGGCCAGCAGCAGTGTGAGGGCGACGAATCGGCGTAGCGTTTTCATACCTGATGACCTCCTGTCAAAACAGCCACCAGCATAGCTGTCCGGGGATTGAGTTCAAGCTCAGTCGGCAATTGGCTTGCGGTGACGGAGGGCGCGGTGTAAGAAGGCGGCGAGATTCCAAGGAGATCTCGCATGGCACAATCGACAAGGGGGCGCGCGACGGGGGCGGGTTATTTGTTCTTATTGCCGAACCTGCTCGGCTTTCTTGCGTTCACGCTGCTGCCCGTGGTGGCGTCGCTGGCGCTGAGTTTCTACGCGTGGGACCTGTTCACGCCGCCGAAGTTTGTCGGACTGCAAAATTTCGCCGCGCTGATGCACGACCGCGATTTCTGGTATTACGCGGGCAACACGCTGTTCCTGATGCTGGCGATTCCCGTGAACATTTTGGGATCGTTGCTGCTGGCGGTGGTGATGAATCAGAAGCTGCGGGGGATCGTCGTGTTCCGCACGATCTATTTCCTGCCGACCATCCTGGCCGGGGTCGGCACGTATCTGTTGTGGCGCTGGATTTACAATCCCGATTACGGACTGATCAACGCCGTTATCACGAACTGGTTTCCGCGGTGGTTCAACGACGGGATTCGTCGGCTCGGCGTGGAATGGCCGCCGCAATGGCTGACGTCGGTGACGTGGGCCAAGCCCGCGCTGATGTTCATGAGTTTCTGGACGGTGGTGGGCGGGTACAACATGATTCTGTATCTCGCCGCGCTGCAAGGCGTATCGCCCGAGTTATATGAGGCGGCGAACATCGACGGCGCGAACGCGTGGCAAAAGTTTTGGGCGATCACGTGGCCGATGGTGAGTCCGACGACGTTCTTCGTGCTGACGATGAGCCTGATCGGCGGATTGCAGGGCGGATTCGAGCAGGCATTTGTCATGACGCGCGGCGGGCCGGCCGGCGCGACGACGACGATCAGCTACTACATCTACAATCACGCGTTCGCGTGGAACCACATGGGCTACGCCGCGGCGATTGCGTGGGTGCTGTTTGCCGCGGTGTTCGGCGTGACGCTGCTGAACTGGCGGCTGGGAGGACGGATTGTTCACTATTGAGATGAAGAAATTCCTTACATATCTGGTGCTCGGGTTTGTGGGGATGTTCATGCTGCTGCCGTTTCTGTGGATGTTGTCGACGTCCGTGAAGTCGGCGAGCGACGTGTTTGCTGCGGTCGACAATCCGGTCAAGGCGTTCATCCCGGGGAAGACCGAGTGGCGGAATTACAACCAGGTGTACGACACGACGCGGGCGATGGGCGGCGGATTTGCGCGGTGGTACCTGAACAGCCTGCTGGTGGCGGTGGTGGTGACGCTCGGTCAGGTGACGACCAGCGCATGCGCGGCGTACGCGTTTGCGCGGTTAAAGTTTCCCGGGCGGGACAAATTGTTTCTCGGTTATCTGGCAACAATGATGATCCCCGGCGCGGTGACGATGATTCCGAACTTCATTTTGATGCGGAAGATCACCGAATGGCTGACGGCGGCGGCGCCGGCGGTGAATTGGGACGCATCGCGGGTCGTGTATTTGTTTGGGCGGACATTTGACGTGGGGCGGCTGGTCGGGCTCGATTCATATTTTGCGCTGATCGTGCCGGCGATGTTCTCGGCGTACGGCACGTTTATGTTGCGGCAATACTTCATGAGCATCCCGCGTGACCTGGAAGAGGCGGCAACGATCGACGGGTGCGGGTTGTTCCGCATTTTCACCTCGGTGATCCTGCCGCTGAGCAAGCCGGCGCTGGCGACGCTGACGATCTTCACGTTCATGGGCAACTGGCAGAGTTTTTACTGGCCGCTGGTGGTGCTGACGCAGGACTCGATGAAGACGCTGCCGCTGGGGCTACTGTCGTTCATGGGGTTGTACAGCACGCAATGGAGCCTGCTGATGGCCGGGTCGATGATGATGATTCTGCCAATGATTATTGTCTTTATCGCGGGCCAGAAATGGTTTATAAGCGGAATTCAGTTGGGTGCGTTGAAAGGTTGACAGGACATGACGGCCAGTATGTATCGGGGTCAGGCGAATCCACTTTGGGAACTCCTCGCGGAAGTCCGCCATCGGGTGCCGCCGGGATCGCGTATGATCCGGGAAGCGTTCACGACCGAGCATCGCCGGCCGGTGCTTGTGAAAGTGTCGGACCTGACGCCGGACACCTTCTACGAATTTGACGAAATCACCGCCCAGGCATTCCACGACGCGGTGATCGATATCGGCGCGCGCGACGGCGGCGGGCGGTTGACGGTCTGCTGTCCGTTTCCGGGCGAGCTGCACGCGCAACAGCGTCGTCTGCAGCGCGTGGCCGGCAAGGTGGAACGGATTCGCGTGCTGATGGTCGGGTCGGCCCGGGCGATGGGCGGGCACGACACGGCGACAGATTTCTACGATATCGCGGCCAATCCGCTAGCGCGGTACAGCTTCGCGATCAAGGAAGGCGCGCGCCCGCTGCTGTTTATTTGCCGGGAAGATCGTCGGCCACGGGCGACGGGGATGCGTCGGTCCGCCGGTTTTTTTGCCGTGGGCCGCGACGTGGTGGAGGAAGTGGCCGATGACGTGGAATTGTTGCTGCGCGGGGCGGCGACGACGCTGGTCACGTTTGATGAGTTGGAATTGTTGCATCGGACGACGCAGCGAATCTCGCGGGAACTGGAGAGCTATTCGCGGCGGATGGAATGGGCGGTGCGCCGCGCCCGGCGACGGCCGGAGTTGCTGACGCGCGCGCGGTTTGATCGGATCGTGGGCCAGGCGATTGCCAAGATGGGGCAACTCAAGGAGATCCCGCGACAAGCGTTGCGGTCCATCGACAGGAACGGATTCTGAGCAAGAACCCCTGACAGGACCGTTGTTCGGCGCAGGTCTCCCGACCGCGCCGCTTAATTCGATCGCACGGTCTGCGTCAACCGGGCAGACCGGGAGACCTTCGGTCAGAAATTGTGCGGGGTCGGGAGACCCTCGCACAACAGGGCGTCTCGTCTGACTCCGCTCTCGCACAACCGGGGAAAAGGGCGATTTCTGACTGTAACCGGGGCGACACCTTCACCGTCTTATGGTGTTGGAACGAGTGAAGGTGGAATGGAGGATTGAACATGAAAAGAATCCTGAAAGCCCTTAGTGGTTTCGCGGTGGTGGTCGCAGCGGTTTGTTTGATGAGCGCGCCGGCCCAGGCGCGGGTGTTTGTAAACTTCGGGTTTGGTTTCCCACTGTGTTACGGCCCGGCGTATTACCCGGCGTACAGATATTATTGCGCGCCACCGGCGTATTATTATTACGGCCGGCCGTACGGTTATTATTACGGGCCATACGGGCACTACTATTACCGTGGTGGCGGCTGGTACTACCGGTAAGCGGGCGAAAGAGCGGCGCCCTTGTCAGTTGAGGATGAAGCTCCAGCCGCGGTGTGCTGCAGTGGTCAGCACCGACTGCACCCAGGAGCAAAGGGTGGCCAAGAGAAGAATTGAAGAAATGAGCGCCACCGGGCTAAGCAAACTTCTTGCGCCGTGACGTATCGGGATCCATAGCAAGAGCGAGAGAGAAAGTGCTGTAGTACCAACAAGTGCAGGCACAAGAACAAAGATCCCGATGAGACCCGACGCGCTAAGTGGTGACGCATCAGGAACCAGGCAGCTTGGCAGAATTCGGGAAAGCGGGGGCTTCCAACTTTGCAAATACAGGCAGATGGCAAGCGAGAAGAAAGTGCTGAGGAAAAATAGAATCTTCTCGCCGTTTCCTAACGGGGCATAATGTAGACGCGGCGGTTTGATGCGTTACCACCTGCCAGAATTCTTGATCAAAGTCGAGTCTAAGTTCAGCATCCTCGGTGCTAAATCGCCAAGCGTCGGCTACAACACTTCGGCGAGGGTGGCGAGGGGTTTGCGGTACTGGGTGGCGAGATCGGCGTAGGTGACGCGTCCGCGGACGATATTGAGGCCGGCGGCGAGCGCGGGATTTTTGCGGGCGGCGCGGGCGTAACCTTTCTTGGCGATTTCCAGCACGTACGGGAAGGTGGCATTGGTTAGCGCGGTGGTGGACGTGCGAGCGACTGCGCCGGGCATGTTGGTGACGCAATAATGCACGACGCCATCGACGAGGTAAGTGGGGCGTTCGTGCGTGGTTGGGCGCGAGGTTTCGATGGACCCGCCCTGATCGATCGCCACGTCGACGATCACCGCGCCGCGTTTCATCTGGCGGACCAGCTTGCGGGACACCAGGACCGGCGCACGCGCGCCGGGTCGCAACACCGCGCCGATGAGCAGATCGGCGTCGCGGACCTGATCGCGGATGTTGTGCGTGTTGCTCATCAGCGTCTTCACATTTTTCGGCATCACATCGTCGAGGTAACGCAAGCGAGGCAGGCTGATGTCGAGAATGGTCACATCAGCGCCGAGACCGGCGGCCATCTTGGCCGCGTTCGCGCCGACAACACCGCCACCGAGGATCGTGACCTTGGCCGGGGCGACGCCGGGCACGCCGGCGAGCAACAGACCGCGTCCCTTGGTGGGTTCCTCGAGATATTTCGCACCTTCGTGGACGGCCATGCGACCGGCGATCTCGCTCATCGGGGTGAGCAACGGCAGCGAACCGTCCCGCAACTGGATGGTTTCATAGGCGATGGCGACGATGCCGCTGCGCAGGACGGCGTCGAACACGGCTTTGTCCGCCGCGAAATGGAAATAGGTGAACACGATCTGGCCGGGGCGCAACAGGCGGATTTCGGACGGTTGGGGTTCCTTGACCTTGACGATCATGTCGGCGCGCCGATAGATGGCGCGGGGCGACCCGATCACGCGGGCGCCGGCGGCCCGGTAATCGGCATCGAACGCGCAGCTGCCATCGCCGGCGCGGGATTCGACGAGGACCGCGTGGCCGGATTCGGCGAGGGCTTCGCAGTGGACGGGCAACAGGCCGACGCGATACTCGTTGTTCTTGATCTCCTTGGGAACGCCGATGATCATGGGATCACAACGTAAGGGTCGCGGTGGGTTTATCCTGGCTGGAGACGGCCACGGCGATGTGGCGCGCGCCGATTTTGCGGAGTTTGTCGGAGACGGCCTGCTCGGCCAGCTCGGGCCGGTTGCAATCGCGGCTGAGGTGGGCGAGCAAAACGTGGCGGAGCTTGTCGCAGGCGACATCGCCGGCGAGCGTGGCGGCGGCATCGTTGCTGAGGTGGCCATGGCGGCTCATGATGCGCTGTTTCAACGCCCAGGGCCGGGCGGCGTCCTCCTGCAGGAGTTTCAAATCGTGGTTGGCTTCGACGACGAGCGCGTCCATCTGGCGGACGCGTTCGGTGACGAGCTTCGTGACGTGGCCGAGATCGGTCAACACCCCGATGGAGATGCCCGACCCGGGCTGGCGGATGACGTAGCCGACGGGATCGTAGGCGTCATGCGGCACGCTGAACGATTCCACGAGGAGATCACCGACCTCGAACGAGCCGCCTGTGGAAAACAGCCGCCATGAAATCCGCACGGTCGGCGGCCAATCGGGGTCGGCGGTGACGGCTTCGGCGGTGAGACGATTGGCGTAAACGGGCACGGGGCGCGATTTGCAGAGCACGCCGAGGCCGCGTACATGATCGGAATGTTCGTGGGTGAGGATGATGCCGCTGACTTGGTCGACGGCGCGGCTGATGAGCGCGAGACGGTGGGCGATCTGGCGTCCGCTGAGGCCGGCGTCGACGAGCAGTCTCGTCGTGTCGGTTTCGATCAGAGTGCAATTACCGGCGCTGCCGCTGCCCAAAATCGTGATGTGCATCCCCACGCGGGCGATGATACACGGCGCGGTGTCAGACTCAAGCTTTCTGCAATTTCAACAGGGCGATTTCGGGGGGGCAATTGAAGCGGACGGGGGGCGCGATGAGGCCGACGCCGCGGTTGACGAACATGTGGATATCACCGCGCGCGAACAAACCGTGGGCGTATTTCTGTCCGAATCGGGACGGAACGACTGGCGGACCGAGGAACGGTACGACGATCTGGCCGCCGTGAGTGTGGCCGGCGAGGATCAGATGCGAGCCGGGGCGGGGCCAATCCTCGAACGAATCGGGGTTGTGCATCAAGGCGAGCGAGAAAGGCGCATCGACGCCCTGGAAGGCGCGCCAGATGTCGGCGCCTTCGGTCCAGTAATCGCCGATCCCGACGATGGCAAGGGGTTCGCCATTGATGCGGATCACAGTGTTGGCATTGCGCAGGACGGTGATGCCGGCGGATTCGATGGCCCTGGCGACGGCGTCGCCATCGTACCAATTGTCGTGATTGCCGAGGCAGGCGAACACGCCGTGTTTGGCGCGGGCCTGGCTCATGCAGCGGGCGCAATCGTGAAGCATCTCGGCTTGTGGAGAGCTTTCTTTGAACAGGGTTTGGATCAATCGCGCGAGGCGCGGGTAGCGATTCGAGATGGGGCGGGACACGGTCACGTAATCGCCGGTGAAAACCATGAGGTCGGGAGAGAGAGCATTGGCCATCGCGATGGATTCGGCAATGTGATTTGCGCTAACCGCGTCACTGCGATGGAGATCGGTCAAATGGGCGATGGTGAGGCCCTGAAACGCGCGTGGAAGTCCTTGAATGGCAACTGTGAGGCGACGGACATGGGTGAAGCGGGGTTCGATGTACCTAGGGTAGACAACGCCGCCGACACCGAGGGCGGCGGATGACCACAACAATCGCTTCAAGAATTTGCGGCGAGTGACGATTGACACATGTATCAGACAATATTTGGCCTTTACATGTTGAATGTCACGCATATAGTGAAGCAGGTCGCGTGCGAGACGCAGGCCCACAAGGAATGAAGTAAAAGAGCATGGCAGGTCCGGGTTTACATCAGGTCCAGAGATTATCGCTGCAGCAGATACTGGCTCCGCAGTTACAGCAGAGCCTTCATTTGCTGCAGGTACCGACGCTGGAGCTGCGCTCGCTGGTGCAGGAAGAGCTGCAGCAGAACCCGCTGCTGGAGGAGATTCCCAAGGACGAGCCGCGGGTCGAGGTGGAGTCGCCCGATGGCGATGGTGTGGCCGAGGCGCCCGCCGACAAGACGCCGACGAACGAGGAGCGGCAGGAGTTCAAGGAGGAGTTCGAGGTCCTGTCGAAGCTCGACGACGAATGGCGCGAGTATTTTTCCCAGACAAGCAGTTTTCGGTCGCGGTCGCCCGAGCAGGAGGAGCAGCGGCAGCATTTCTTCGACTCGATCGTGCAGCAGGAGTCGCTGCAGCAACATCTGATTCAGCAGCTCGGGTTCATCAATGTCGATGAGGACAGGCGGAAGGTGGCGGAGCTGATCATCGGCAGCATCAATGACGATGGGTATTTGCTGACGCCGATCGAGGAACTGGCGGTCAGCTCGGGGATCGCGCTGGAGAAGTTGCAGGAAGCGCTGGAGCTGGTGCAGACGTTTCATCCGGTCGGAGTCGGCGCGCGGAACCTGAAAGAGTGTTTGCTGATTCAGTTGGACCGGCTGGGCAAATCGGAATCGATCGAGGCGGTCCTGGTCAACCAGCATCTGGACGATTTGGGACGGAAGCGATTCCCCGAGATCGCGCGGGCGATGGGCCTGAGCGTCGAGGAAGTGCAGAAGATGGCGAATTTCATCTCGACGCTGGAGCCGAAGCCGGGGCGGATGTTCACGACCGACCAACAGCAGTACGTGGCGGCGGACGTGGTGGTGCAGAAGGTCGGGGATGATTACGTGGTGCTGCTGAACGACGAGCAGATTCCCCATCTGCGAATCAGCAACACGTACAAGGAACTGATGGCCAGCGGCGAGAAGGCCAACGACGCGAAGGATTACATCCGTGACAAGATTCGCGCGGGCAAATTCCTCATCAAGAGCATCCATCAGCGCCAGCAGACGATTTACAACATTGCCAAGGTGATCGTGGAACGGCAGCAGGAGTTCTTGGATAAGGGGATTTCGTTCCTGCGGCCGCTGACGATGGCGCAGGTGGCGGAGGTGGTGGGCGTGCATGAGACGACGGTCAGCCGCGCGGTGGCCAACAAATACATGCAGACGCCGCAGGGATTATTCGAGATGAAGTATTTCTTCACGCCGGGATTCGAGACCGCGTCGGGCGGCGCGATGAGCAACACGAGCGTGAAAGAGCAGATTTCGAAGTTGATCGAGCGCGAGGACGCGGGCAAACCGTTGTCCGACCAGGAGATCGTGGCGATCCTCAAAGAGCAGGGCATACCGATCGCGCGGCGCACCGTGGCGAAGTATCGCAACGAGCTGAACATCCTGCCGAGCAATCTGCGGAAGACGTATTGAGGTTGAGAGCGGTCGGCGTTCGGCGGTCAGTTTTCGGCTTGTCGCCTTGCGACCCCAGCCCTATCCTGCCTACCAGCCATGCTGAAGGCAGCGCCCATCATCGCGTTTGTGGATCCGGACGGGAATATTTTGTCGCTGACGGAGTTTGGGCTACCGAAGTGACGCACAAATGGAGGAGCCGCCGTCGATAAAAGAGTGTTAGACCGGATGGAAGAACCCACCCCATCATCTCTCCTACTTAGTGCTGTGGACGCAGCATGCAGGACTGCCATGCACTTGAAGCACTCTAAGAAGGTGCCCTTCACATGTTTGATTTTGATTGGTGAGCGTGGAAAAGAGAAATACGAAATTGTTCCCGTTTACGCTGAAAGTTATCAGAGATCCATTCAGGCTGCGCGGCAACAGGTAGCGGACTGGCGCGATAGACTGGTTTTCTACGTGATTGCTGCGGACGGAAACGTGACGATTGACGGCGGTTCGTCCGATGCAATTGTCGTGGAAGCGTGCGAGGTGGCGCAAGGCGCGCAGTTCCAGTTCGCGCGTCGATATACTCCACCTGGATTCTTCTCGAAGGCTCGGGCGGAAAAAGACATTTCACTGATCGGGTGCGAGCCACTGGGCTCTCCTGCAGCTTGACGCTCTTGCAGCCTTTCGCGTCTCAGTTCCGCTCGTGGGCGGGGGGCTGTTTTTCGAGGAGCGGCATGCCGAGTTTGTCGGCGATATCGTGGAATTCGTCGCGGGAGACGGTGTCGAGGGTTTTGCCGCGGCGTTTGAGGTGCTCGTTCATCTTGATGGCTTTTTCCTGCATGGTGCCGTGGGTTTCCTCGCTGCCGCCGATCAATTTGAAATTGTCGCCGCTGGTGATGCGGGTATGGCCGTCCTTGTTGTCGAGGCCGAGCCCGAACAACATGGTTTTCTTCTTGGATTTGGCTGATTTGGACGGCTTTTTCATCTGGGGCAAGGTAGCAGACAGCGGCCAGGAATGCAAAGGGGAATGGAAGCGGCGGTGTTGTAGCCGCGAATCGTATTCGCGGTATTTCATGCCCGCGAAAGAGTTTCGCGGCTACAAATGGGCTCCAGATTGGACTTGCAAGGGGGGCGGGAGTCCTGTATGTTGCGCGGCTCCGAGAGAGTTTCCATGAAAGCGAAGATACATCCTGAATACGGCGACGCGGTGATTCACTGCGCCTGCGGCAACGTGATCAAGACGCGGTCGACCCATAAAGACATGCGTATTGGCATCTGCTCGAAGTGTCATCCGTTCTTCACGGGGCAGCAGAAATTTGTCGATACGGCGGGCCGCGTCGAGCGGTTCCAGAAGCGGTACGCCAAGAAGTCGAAGTAGCGATTTTGGAGGAAAACTTCGCGCTGATTTGTGTCGGCGCGAAGTTTTTGTTTTCTGGGGAGACGGCAACGACCTGCGCCTCATAGAAGCGCAGCTACAACAGTATGGACGGCGCCAGCCGGAGCGGTTGGCCTACAAGAGATGGGACCCGCGCTTAACAAGCGCGGCTACAACGAAGAAATGACCACACTTCCGAACATTGACAAGTTTCGCAGACGGGCGGGTGAGTTGGAGACGGAACTCGCCAATCCGGCGGTGTACGCCGACCAGCGGCGGGCGGGGGATTTGGCGCGGGAACTCCAGCGGGTGAAGAAGCTGATTGGCGATCACGCGGCGGCGGAAGCGGTGATCAAGCAGATCGCCGACAACGAAGAATTGATGGCGTCGGGCGACGCCGAGATGGCGGAGCTGGCCAAGGGCGAGCTGGAGGATTTGCGGCGGAAGCTGGAGAAGTTGAAACAGGACATTCAATTTGGCCTGGTGCCGCCCGACCCGAACGACTCGCGCAATACGATCGTGGAAATCCGCGCGGGGACGGGCGGGGAAGAAGCGGCGTTGTTCGCGGCGGATTTATTTCGGATGTACAACCATTACGCGGACAGTCAGGGATGGAAGATCGAAGTGATGGACACCAGCCCGAGCGAGCGGGGCGGGTTCAAGGAAATCATTTTTTCGATGCTCGGCCAGGACGTGTACAAGAAGATGCGGTACGAGAGCGGGGTGCATCGGGTGCAGCGTGTGCCCGAGACGGAGGCGCAGGGGCGGATTCACACGAGCACGGCGAGCGTGGCGGTGTTGCCCGAGGCGGAGGAAGTGGACGTGCAGATCAAGCCCGAGGATCTGGAGGTGACGGTGTGCCGGGCGAGCGGCCCGGGCGGCCAGGGCGTGAACACGACGGACAGCGCGGTGCAGATTCATCACAAGCCGAGCGGATTGATCGTGCGGTGCGCGGATGAGCGGTCGCAATTGAAGAACAAGAACAAGGCGATGCGGGTGTTGCGGTCGCGGTTGCTGGCGCACAAGGAGGAGGAGGAACAGGCGAAGATGGCGTCGGCGCGGCGGAGCCAGATCGGGACGGCGGACCGCAGCGAGAAGATTCGGACATACAATTTTCCCCAGAACCGCGTGACGGACCATCGGGTCAACCTGACGATCCAGAATTTGCCGGCGATCATGGAGGGCGATCTGGAGGAATTGATCGGCGTGCTGATGACGGATGATTTGAACAAGCGGTTGGCGGAAACGACAAAGTAAACCCTCACCCTGACCCTTTGCCGCCGCAGCACAACAGGCGGCGTCTCGCGGACTCGGCTCCCCTTAGAAAGGGCGAGGGGAGGGTTGCCGGCGGTTGGCGGAGACGGTGAAGTGAAAGAGGAAAGAAGCCAGTAGCCAAGTAGCTGAGTAGCCAAGTGGCCAAGGGGAAAGGGAAGAGAGGCGGGAGGCAAGGGAGACCTTGCGGTCAAGGCGGACGGCGCGGTCAGGAGACCGGCGGCGAACGACTCTGGGCTGATTTTCCACGGTTGACATCCGCGACTGCGGAGATGCAGGATCGTGCTCCTCGAAACGCTAGGAGGCTGCCATGCTCAGTGTCCGCATGCTCGCGTACGTGATCCAAGTCGCCGTCCTGTTGCTGTTGGTCTTTGTGGTTCCCCTTGGACCGAATCGTCACTGGATTATTTTCGTTTACATCGTGGTCAGTCTGACGGCGATTCGGCTTATCGGCAGAGGGTGAGCTGAAGGTCGGTGAGAGGCGGGCGTTGAAGTAAATCTGGCGATTGCCAAGGAACAATGTGAAGCAGGCACAGCAGAAGCAGTTTGCACACGCTAGTGGTAACCTTGATTTTATTCATATACAGACAGCTTCCGGTGAGAATATGTCTGTGGCAGACCCCTTGGGCACAACGCATATGCTTGCGCCGGATGCATCTGACGAGGTGATCGGAGCAGCTCTTCTGGACTGTCTCTCGCATAGTCGATTCCTGCCGTATGAAGAGAACCGAGGTTTCTACGATGACATGGAGGCCAGCGAGCGTCGGATAGATGAGTGGGTCAAAGCCACAATGAAGCAGTACAAATACAGGTCGAGGCGGGCACTGTTTTTTGGCGTGGATGTGTGTACTGTGGAAAAATATGGTGGCAACATTGTTATTGAGCCTTCCTGCCATGTCAGATCGGAGTTTTGGGTTCGAAGGAAGACCGATGCCTTTGAAGATGTGATCATACCCGATTCAAGTTTGCCGAACGAGATTGGCAAAGCTCTCCGAGTGGCTTTCAGCCGCTGCACAGGCGAGTAGACACAGTTCGGACTTGCACACCGATTCTCGCACCCCATCCACGACAAGACGGACGGCCGCAGGCAGGGACGTTCACCCCCCCTGGCGGCGCCGAAGGCGACCAGGGCTCGCGCTACCAAAGAGAAACACAACGGCGCGCTGGACCAGCGCGCCCTACCACGACAAGGCGCTTCACAGAAGCGCCTCTACAAGGCACGAACTTTGTGCTAAGCGTTGCGCGATGTTGCGCACAATAGTCAACCTTACGTTGGCGTTGGCCTGCACTTCTGCATTCGCGCAGGAGACCGCTCCCAAGATCTCGCGCGAGGATGTGATTGCGATACAGATCGGGCTGGATGACGCGGGGTTTTCGTGCGGGCAGATCGACGGGAAATGGGGCGGGATGACGCGTCAGGCACTGATGGCGTGGCAGGAGGCTAACGCGTTGAAGGCGACGGGCGAGTTTGACGCGATGACCCAGGCGAGTTTTCCCGCGGGCGAGGGGAACTATACGAATTATGTGGTGACGGCGGCAGACGTGGCGAAGTTGACGCCGATCCCCGAGGATTGGAAGGCGCGGTCGCAACTCAGCAACATGTGGTACGAGAGCGTGCTGCAAATGGTGGCGGAAAAATCTCACGCGTCGGAGGGCCTGATCAAGACGCTGAATCCGGCGATCACAAACTGGACGAGCGTGACGGCGGGGCAGTCGGTGACGATGTTGAATATCTCACAGGCGAAGCTGGTGCCGGCGGCGAAGGTGCGGGTAAGTTTGTCGGCCAAGACGGTCACGGCGTACGACGAGAGCGGGAAGATCGTCGCGTTGTTTCCGTGTTCGATTGCGGCGGACAAACAAAAGCGGGTGCCGGGACAGTTGACCGTGGCGGCCGTGGCGGTGAATCCGAATTACACGTATGACCCCGTGAATTTTCCCGAGTTGGACGACACGCAGCATGGGTATGGGAAACTGATCGTGCCGCCCGGTCCGAAGAACCCGGTCGGCACGGCATGGATCGGGTTGAGCCGTGTGGGGTACGGGATCCACGGCACGCCGCATCCGGACCAGATCGGCAAGACGTTTTCGCACGGGTGTTTTCGGTTGTCGAACTGGAACGCGACGCGGTTGGCGCAGATGGTGCAGGTCGGCACGCCGGTGGAGGTGGTTGAATAGTGCGTTACGGCCTCGTCTTTGTTAGTCTCTCACCGTGACGATCTTGGAAGTCATCAACAAGACGACGCCGTATTTTGAGAAGCAGGGCGTCGATTCGCCGCGGCTGACGATTGAGTTGTTGCTGGCGCATTTGTTGAAGAAGAAGCGGCTGCAGTTGTACCTGGAATTTGAGCGGGAGCTGGATGAGAAGACGCTGGCGGCGTTGCGGGAGATGGTGAAGCGGCGGGCGGCGGGCGAGCCGGTGCAGTACATCACGGGCGAGGCGGAATTTTGCGGGCTGAAGCTGATGGTGGACAAGCGGGTGTTGATACCGCGGCCGGAGACGGAGCTGTTGGTGGAGACGGTTTTGGAAAGGATGAGAGATGAGGGCGGAGGCAGGAGGGCGGAGGACGAGGGAGGACGGCCGGCCGACGACCGAGGACCGAGGGCGGAAGCAGAAAGCGGGAAGGGGAAAAGACGACCGCAGGCAGAGACGCCTGCGCCACCGAGCGAGAATCTGAAGGTTGTGGATGTGGGGACGGGGAGCGGGTGTATTGCGATTGCGCTGGCGAAGAAATTGCCGGACGCGGAGATTACGGCGATTGATGTGAGCCCGCAGGCCTTGGAAGTGGCGCGGGGGAACGCGGCGCTGCATCACGTCGAAAAAAACACTCGCTTTTTGGAAAGCGATTTGTTAGACAACTTGGACAGCAGCTTCAGAGCGGATGTGATCGTATCGAATCCACCGTATATAGCCGATGGGGAAATCGTGGAGCTGCCCAAGGAGGTCAGAGACTTTGAGCCTGTGAAAGCTTTGCAGGCGGGTGAGGATGGACTCAAAGTGATCCGACGCTTGGTTACGAGTACCAGGCGTCTTTTGTCTCCCTCCGGATTTATCGCGCTGGAGATCGGCGCGGGACAGCGTGCGGCTGTCGAGGACATCTTCAGGGAACAGGGGTATGAAGTGGTGGAGGTTGTGAAGGATTTGCAGGGGCACGAGCGGGTGATTGTGGCTCGGCCGGGGAAATAGCGCATCGGGCTTGGGGAAACCCGATCAGGTTTTTGACCGCGAATACGATTCGCGGCTACAAAGGTCGTTGGAAATAGCTCACGCCAAGGAGGGAGCTATGGAGAAGATCATCATCAGCGGAGGAAGTCCGCTTCGCGGGACCGTCGAGGTCAGCGGATCGAAGAACGCGGCGTTGCCGATCATCGCGGCGACATTGCTCACCAGCGAACGGTGCGTCATCAGCGGCGTGCCGAATCTCAGCGACATCCAATTCATGTGCGACATCTTGAAGTGGCTGAGCGTGACCGTGACGCATCACAAGGACGAGGGCGTGGTCGAGGTGCGGGCGGGACATCCGCTGGGGGTCGCGCCGTACGAACTGGTCCGCAAGATGCGGGCGTCGGTCTGCCTGCTCGGGCCGTTGCTGGCGCGGTTGCACAACTGCAAGGTGTCGTTGCCGGGCGGATGCGTGATCGGCGATCGTCCGATCGATCAGCACTTGAAGGGATTGAAACGGCTCGGGGCGGATGTGCGGGTCGAGAACGGCTACGTCCATGCGCGATGCAACGAGCTGACGGGGAACGACGTGTTCATGGGCGGACGGTTCGGCTCGACGGTGCTCGGCACGGCGAACGTGATGATGGCGGCGGTGTTGGCCAGCGGGACGACGTGGATCGAGGGCGCGGCGTGCGAGCCCGAGATCGAGGATTTGGCGAGTTTTCTGGTCAAGATGGGCGCGAACATCAAGGGCATCGGCGGCCACATGCTGGAGATCGAAGGCGTGAAGGAATTGCACGGCGCGGAGCACAAGGTGATTCCCGACCGCATCGAGGCGGGGACATTTATGACCGCGGCGGCGATTACGGGCGGCGATGTCGAGATTAAAGGTGCGCGGGCCGAGCATCTCAGCGCGGTGCGCGACAAGCTGGAGGAGTGCGGCGTGACCGTCGAGCGCACCAACGGCACGATTCGCGTGCGGGGCAATGGCGATCTCAAGCCCGTGGATGTGATCACGATGCCGTATCCCGGATTCCCGACGGACATGCAGGCGCAGATGAGCGCGGTGATGACGGTGACGCCGGGGATCAGCGTGATTACGGAGAAGGTGTTCCCGAATCGGTTTATGCACATCAGCGAGATGGCGCGGCTCGGGGCGGATGTGTCGCTGGAAGGCAGCAGCGCGATTGTGAAGGGTGTGAAGCGGCTCAGCGGCGCGCCCGTGATGGCCAGCGATCTGCGGGCGAGCGCGGGGCTGGTGCTGGCCGGGCTGGCGGCGGAAGGCGAGACGGAAGTGAATCGGATTTATCACGTCGACCGCGGGTATGAGCGGATCGACCAGAAGCTGCGGCATCTGGGAGCGAAGATCGAACGCGTGGCGGAGTGAGGAGCAAGTTGTGAAGAAGTTGTTGTTGCTGGCGCTGGTCGCGGCCGTTGTTTACGGCACGTGGAAGTGGCTACAGCAGGTGCAACAGAATGCGGCGTCCAACCAGGGTCGGCTCAAATCGCCGAGTGAGAAGGCGCTGAAGGAAGAGAAGTAGTAGAGACGTCGCCACGGAACAAGTCGGCGACATCAGGAGGGGTATCCGATGACCAAGCTGGTAGCGTGGATGCTAATCATGTGTGTTCTAGGCACAGGTGTAGCGTGCTTGTTAATCGCGAAGGTTTTCCGCCGCCCGATTGAGCATCTCGGTTTTGTTACATCCACGGTTGTGGTTGTTCTTGCGGTGACAGTCGGGCCGGTATCCGGACGCAGGGAAGCGCTCGGGTTTCTTTGCGGTGTTTTATTCTGGATGTCTGCCGTTCTGGCGGACGGGTTTTTCGTCGCTTGGCTGATCCGACGATTTCATTTCTCGTTCGGTGCGATTGTGTGCGCCGTATTCCTCGCAGGGCTTTTCGGTCTCGCCACCGGATATTTCTTGGCTTGGGTCGACAGTTTATCCGGCCCCGACCACAGAGTTTGGCACGAGATTCCTGCCGCACTGGGAGAGCCGGGATCCGTGATTGTCGAGTCGGCCAACGGATGCGATTGGCAAGTTGGCGAGCTGTGGGGCTCCCGCAACGAGATCGCCATCTGGAACGGAGTTGTTTGGTCGGTCGTGGGTTTTGGCACTGGATCGGTGATTGCCTACGTGACCAGAAGGTCCGGTGTGCCTGTTACGCCTCTGGCGTCGAGCCATCGCGTCTAGACGCGAGCTTTCGGATTCGCGATCAAAGTCCTAATTTCCTTGCCCTTGCGCGCGAGTGCGTCGATAGTTTGCGCGGCGAGCGAGCATGTTTGACACACTTTCAGAGAAACTGCAATCGGTATTCAAGAACCTGCGCGGGTACGGCAAGTTGACGGAGAAGAACGTGGCCGATGCCTTGCGCGAGGTACGACTGGCGTTGCTGGAGGCGGACGTCAACTACAAGGTCGCCAAGGAATTCATCGAGAAGACCAAGCAGCGCGCGCTGGGGCAGGAAGTTCTCACCAGCGTGACTCCGGGGCAGCAGATCATCAAGGTTGTGCATGATGAGCTGGTGACGTTGATGGGGGGAACAACCGCAACCGGGACGGTCGCGCTACCAACGGCAACGGCGGAAGGGCAAAGCGCCGACAAGTCGGCGCACTCCAAAAGCGGAAATTGGATGATGGTGGGGCTGCACGGGTGCGGCAAGACGACGACGTGCGGGAAACTGGCGAAGCTGCTGGCGAAGCAGGGGCGGAAACCGTTGTTGGTGGCGTGCGACGTGTATCGTCCGGCGGCGATCGATCAACTCGAAACGCTCGGCAAACAGGTTCAAGTTCCGGTGTTCGCGATGCGCGGCGAGACGGATGTCGTGAAGATTGCGAAGCAGGCCGCGTCGGTCGCTCAGTCGCAGGATCGGAACGTGGTGATTTTCGACACGGCGGGCCGGCTGCACATCGACGAAGAACTCGTCCAGGAACTCGTCCGCATGAAGGAAGCGCTGGCGCCGCAGGAGATCCTGCTGGTGGCGGATGCGGCGACGGGTCAGGAAGCGGTGAACATCGCGGAGCATTTCGACAAGGCGCTGAGCATTACGGGAATCGTGCTGACGAAGCTCGATGGCGATGCGCGGGGCGGCGCGGCGCTCTCGATGCGGGCGGTGACGGGCAAGCCGATCAAGTTTGCCGGGGTCGGCGAAAAGCTGGATGACCTCGAGGCATTTTACGCCGAGCGGATGGCGGGACGGATCCTCGGGATGGGCGACGTGGTCGGCTTGGTCGAGAAGGCGCAGGAGTCGTTTGACGCCAAGAAGGCCGAAGAAATGCAGGCCAAAATTGCCGACCAGAGCCTGAACCTGGAGGATTTTCTTGCGCAACTGCAACAGCTCAAGAAGCTTGGGCCGCTGGAGAATCTGCTTGGCATGTTGCCGGGAATGAGTAGAATGCCTGACCTTAGCGTTGGCGAGTCGCAACTGAAGCGCATCGAGGCGATTATCCAGTCGATGACCCCGACGGAACGTCGGTCTCCTGAGATTTTGAACGCGGGTCGGCGGACACGCATTGCGCGCGGGAGCGGCACGAGCGTGGCGGAAGTTAATGATTTGTTGAAGCAGTTCAATGCGATGAAGAAGATGATGAAAGAGATGGGCAAGATGCAGAAAGCCATGGCCCGCAAGGGTGTCTTGCCGAAGATGAGATTGGGGAGGTGAGACGATGGTAAAAATCCGATTGCGTCGAGTTGGCACCAAGAACGTTCCGGCGTATCGTATCGTAGTCGCAGATGCGCGCAGCCCGCGTGACGGGCGGTTTATTGAGAACATCGGGACGTATGACCCCCGCAAGGCGACCGACAATTTCCGGTTGGATCTGGAGCGAGCGAAGTATTGGGTTCAAAAGGGTGCTCAACCCAGCGAGACCGTGCGCAGTATTTTGAAGAAGGCGGAACGGGCGGCGAAGGCAGCCTGAGGGACTCAGCGCCGCGTCCGGTCGTTTCGGGCGCTCGCGCAGCGGGCTGCGGACGACGGAGCACGACATGAAAGCGTTTATTGAATTCGTAGTGAAAGCGTTGGTCGACCATCCGGACCAGGTGGACGTACGCGAGGTGGACGGCGAACGCGTCGTGGTCTTCGAGCTGCGGCTCAACCAAACCGATGTGGGCAAGGTCATCGGCAAGAGCGGGCGCACGATCACCGCGATTCGCACGCTGCTGACCAGCGCAGCGGCCAAGCAGGGCAAACGCGCCATGCTCGAGATCGTCGAACCCGAAGGACGGCGTCCCGAAGGCGCGGCGGCCTCCGCGCCGTCAGCGTCGGCGCCAGCGGCGGAAACTCCGCCGGAGTGAGTGCCGCCCGCGCGGCGGGGCAGGAATGGAAATCGACGTTTTGACGTTGTTCCCGCGTATCTTCGAGGGACCGCTCGAAGAAAGCATCCTGAAACGCGCGCAGCAGAAAGGATTGGTCGGCGTTCGCGTCCACAACCTTCGGGATTTCACTCACGATAAGCACCGCGTCGTGGATGACAGGCCCTACGGGGGCGGGCCGGGCATGTTGATGAAGCCCGAACCGATCTTTGAAGCGGTAGAGAAATTTCGGCGGACAGGTTCGCGGGTGGTGTTGATGAGCCCGCAGGGTTTGTCGCTGACCCAGGCGCGGGCGCAGGAGTTTTCGCGGATGGAGCATCTGGTCATCATCTGCGGCCATTACGAAGGCGTGGATGAGCGGGTGCGCGCGGCGCTGGTTACGGACGAGGTCAGCATCGGCGATTACGTGCTGACCAATGGCGCGCTGGCCGCGGCGGTGTTTGTCGATGCGGTGGTGAGGCTGTTGCCGGGCGTGCTCGGCGACGAGAACAGCGCGGGAGACGATTCGTTCGCGAGTGGATTGCTCGAAGGCCCGCAGTACACGCGGCCACCCGAGTTTCGCGGGTTGACGGTGCCCGAAGTGCTGTTGAGTGGTAACCACGAGGCGATCGCCCAATGGCGGGCCGAATGGGCCCGGCAACGGACGAAAGACCGGCGCCCGGATTTGCTCAGGTGACGAAGATTAGACTTTGAATTTTGGACGCGGTACGCGATAACAGGAGTTGGAACATGAATGTGATTGAGAAGATTCAGCAGGAACAGTTGCGCCAGGACATTGTGCCGTTCAAGGTGGGCGACACCATCAAGGTGTATTCGCGCATCAAGGAAGCGGACCGCGAGCGCGTCCAGATGTTTGCGGGCATCGTCATCAACAAACAGGGGCGCGGCATTGCCGAGACGTTCACGGTGCGGCGGATCAGCTACGGGGAAGGCGTCGAGCGCGTGTTCCCGCTGCACTCGCCGTTCATCCAGAAGATCGAAGTGGAACGGGCCGGCAGCGTCCACAGCGCCAAGCTGTATTACCTGCGCAAACGCGTCGGCAAGACCGCCACGAAGGTCGCGGAAGCGTAAGCTGCTCGCAACAGCCGGCTCCATCGTAGGTTCCCGCGCGTTATTCTATCGTGGCTGCGTGGCCGCCGGCGCTGTCATCAGTCCCGATTTCTCAGCCGATGGCTTTTTTCGCGTTCTCCTCGCCTCTTTGGGGGGCTCTTTTAGCCTCTCAAACGGCTGTCTTTAGCCCCATCGAAGCCAATCGAACCCCCAAACGAAGCCAAACGAAGCCATTCAGTTTTTGACGACGATCCCGTGCGCAATCCGCTGTGTTGCAACTGCATCCAACTGCGCCGCCACCTAAAAATCAATGGCTTCGTTTCGCAGAAACAGGGTGGTTATAGATCCTCCCCTCTTCCGCCCGGCCCGCACCCTTTCTGCTGCGATCACCCGTTAGCCATGGGCCATCAACCATGCCCATTTCCCGCTATGTCAAAGAACCAACTAACGGCCCGAAGATCCTCAGAACTCAAATACAACCGGCTGCTGCCGTGACCGTAGCTTGCGTTGTCTCATCACGTGCCAGCTTAGCCCAAGTGGAACGGGGAAAATAGCGACAGCCACTATCTGCGTGTGTCTCATTTTCGGCGGGAACGCCCGCAGGAGGCCATCGCGGTACGGCGGATCAGCTACGGGGAAGGTGTCGAGCGCATATTCCCGCTGCACTCGCCGTTCATCCAGAAGATCGAAGTCGAGCGTTCTGGCAACGTCCACCGCGCCAAGCTCTATTACCCGCGCAAACGCATTGGCAAGACCGCCACGAAGGTTGCGGAAGGGTAAGAGACCTCCGCTTGGAGTGTCGCATCGTTGGTAGGGCGGGCTGGCCCAGCCCGCCGCCCGCTTCTGTTCGTAATTTGTCACCCTGAGCCTGTCGAAGGGTCTCTGTCGTTCCGCACTGCCCCATTGCCTTCGACATTCACGGGCAGGTTGAACTGCGCGAGGCAAAACGCGCCGCAGCGCCGGACAGTTTGGCCGTGACACCGCCTGATAACGAGGCGTAGGTTAAGCCCGTTGACGCACGATTCCGATTGCGGAGAGAACTTTCAGTGGATACTGACGAACGGAACCAGACCAAATCGGAGGCATTGTTCCTAAATTACTGCGGACTCCGCGGATACACTGCCAAGCGCATCAGCCGACCGCAGGACGGAGGCAAGTTTGCCGACTACGAAGTCCTTATCAATAGCTACCGAATTATCACAGAGGTAAAGGAACTTCGCGCCAATCCAGAAGACGAAAAAGCGGCGAAGTCGATACGGGAGAATCGCATCGAACTTCTTACCTATGATGGCGGACGGAGAGTCAGAACGCACATTGAGGATGCGGAACGACAACTGAGGCGTTATGAGAACGAACACTGTGCGTCCATCATCCTGCTCTACGACAACATCACGGTGAACGGGTCGCCCGTTCATCCGACAGACTTCTGCATTCATCCACTTGCCCCATACAGTGTTGACGTGGGAATGTTCGGCTTACACGCTGCGAACGTGCGCATTCATCCAGATGGACGGACAGAATCCTTGGGAGACACCCGAGCGAGCGGCCGCACTTTGAGGGACACGAAACGTACGCTCGTAAGTGCTGTGGCCGTGCTTTACGAATTTCCCGATTATGGGCTGCGTTTGGCGATCTACCACAATTACTACGTACAGAATCCGTTGCCAAAATCGTTGTTCATCGACCCCAGGGACTGCCAATTTGAGAAACCCGATCACCCTGAACAATGTCCCGGCGCTTGGAATAGGGTGCGAAGTTGAAGCGAAACAGAACGGCTCCGCGCTTACCAGCGGCCATCCTGAGCGCAACCGTCGCCCGTTCTACAGCATTGCCAACGGCCCGCGCCCAGCGGTAGGATACCGTCCATGAAGACCAACATCGCCCACGGGTTAAAGAAATACCTGCCCCATCTATTGCAGGCCCAACAGGACAACCTGACCGAGGCGGATACACTCCAGCGTATTGTTAAGGTCTTCGAGGACGTTCTCGGTTATGACCCATTCACAGAAATTTCTCGCGAGTTGGAGGTCAAGAGCAAGTACGTTGATCTGGCAATCAAGATTGACGGAACGATAAAATTCTTCGTCGAGGTGAAAGCCGCCGGCAAGAAGCTGCGCGACCGCCATGTTGCGCAGGGCGAGTTGTACGCAGCGGAAGGAAATATCCCGTGGGTTTTGGTCACAAACGGTGTTGAGTGGAATCTATACCACCTTACAATCGAGGAAGGGGTTGATTTCGAGCGCGTTTTTTCCGTGACTCTTGCGCCAGAAACAATCGAGGAATCTGCCGAGAAGCTCGTTTTACTTCACCGCAATTCTGTGAAGGCCGGAGCGCATGAGAGATTTTGGGAACGCCAAACGGCGTTGAGCCCGGCTACCATCGGAAGGGCGATTTTCACGGAGGATGTTCTTCGCCACATCCGGAAAGAGATTCATCAGCGGCAGGACATCTTGATTGATATTGAAGACTTGGCCGGCGCAATCCACGACTTGCTGACCACTACTGCAAAAGAATTAATCGGGCCGCCAAAAGTTCGCTACCACAAACAGGCCGTTAAGCAAGGCAAGACTCAACCGCCTGCCGCCGTTGACCCCACCGCCGCTTCGGGGTCTGTCTCGCAGTCTCCTGACCAACCGAGTGCTTCGCCATAGTGGGCGGATTAGGTGAGGATCAGTGACGACAGAGACCCTTCGACAAGCTCAGGGTGACAACGCGGAGGAAGGCAACAGAATCGAAGAGGATTGCCTCCGTAGCCCCGGTGTTGACTCTTAGCAGTGGAATCCGCACACTGCGCGGCAGAGCCATGCCAACGTTGCGCTACGAGAAGAAGGCGTACCAGAACGGGGCGAGGATTATTGCCGGGATCGACGAGGCAGGGCGGGGACCGTTGGCGGGGCCGGTGGTGGCGGCGGCAGCGATTCTGCCCGAGAGCTTCAAGCACAAGACCCTCAACGACTCGAAGCAACTCACCGAACAACAGCGCGAAGAGATCTACGCGGAGCTGACAGCCAAGGACGATTTCCATTGGGCCGTGGGCGTCTCCGACGTGGAAATCATCGACAGTTACAACATTCTGCGGGCGACGTGGCGGGCGATGCAGCTCGCGCTGGATGGATTGAAAGTGCGGCCCGATCACGTGCTGGTGGACGGCCTGCGCGTGCCATTGATGGGGGTCACGCAGACGGCGATTGTGAAGGGCGACGCGAAGAGCTATTCCATTGCGGCCGCCAGCGTGATCGCGAAGGTCACCCGGGACCGGATGATGCTGCGGGTGCACGAGCAGTTTCCCCAATACAATTTCGCCCAGCACAAAGGCTACGGCACGCCGGAACACCTGGCCGCACTCGACCGATACGGTCCGTCGCCCGTGCATCGCCGATCGTTCGCGCCGGTGCGGGAGGCCATCGAGCCGGTGCAGGCGGAGCTGCTACCCACGTATCAGACCGGCTCGGCGCTTGACACGAGCGCCGCTACAACGGGTTGATGATGTTTTTTGGCCTGTTCAAGCGGAAGAAAGACCATCGCACGGAGCGGCAGATCCTTGGCGACCAGGGCGAGGAGGCGGCGGCCCGATACCTGCGTCGGCATGGTTACAAAATCCTGCTGCAGAAATTTCGCAGCGGTAAAGCTGAGGTGGACATCGTGGCGCGGCACAAGGACTGGCTGGTGTTCGTCGAGGTCAAGACCCGCGTGACAGAAAACTTCGGCGCGCCGAGCGAGAACGTCGACCGGGAAAAGCAACGGAACGTGAGCAAGGCAGCGATGGATTATCTCGGGCGTCTGGGCAATCCCCGTATTCACTTCCGGTTCGACGTGGTCGAAGTCGTGCAGCCCAAGGGCGCCCGCCGTCCCATCGATATTCGCATCATCCCGAACGCCTTCGACCTGGCCGAACCGTATCTGTATTAGTGCTTGTGTGGCGTGCCCCGGATCGGGCATTCTGTATCATGAGGGTGAAAACCACTACTTGGTGGTGACGACGATGATGGATGGCGTAAAGGACGGCATCAAACGCTGGGGCGGGATACTGGCCGGCTCGAAGCCGTTCCGCAAAAAAGTCAAAGCCGTCACCAATCTCGCCTACGAGATGCACATCCGCAGGGTGTTTGAGCGATACGGCGTCGATCTGGTGCTGGATGTGGGCGCGAACGCCGGACAATTTGTCCGAGGGCTGCGCGCCTTCTACAAAGGTGACATCATATCCTTCGAACCGGTCTCGGCGGCGTTTGGTCTGCTGAGCAAGGCGGCGGCGGGTGATCCGCGTTGGAAGTGCTACCGGTGGGCATTGGGGGAGGAGAACGCCACGCGGGCGATCCATGTGTATCGGCAGACGTCGCTTAGTTCCTTCTTCAATGCGAATGAATTTGCTGTGCGGCGGTGGAAAGATGGCGCGACCGATCCGACCGAGGAGGTGGTTACGGTTCGTCGACTCGATGAAGTATTGGAGGAGGTAGTGCCCGACCATCAGGCCCGGCGGATCTTTCTGAAGATGGACACGCAGGGTTGTGATCGGGAAGTTTTTCGCGGGTTGGGCAAGCAGGTGGGGCGCGTGGTCGCCCTGCAATCCGAAGTGTCGGTGATCTCCATTTACGAAGGGATGCCGCATTGGACGGAAAGCGTGGCAGAGTACGAGCACTCGGGTTTCGGAGTGGCGGGGATGTTTCCGGTGACGCTGGATGGCTGCCGGGTAATCGAGTTTGATTGCCTGATGGTGCGAGCGTCAGCGGGGGGTGACGAGGCGTATGCGCCAGCCCAGAGCCCGGAAGCTGCACGGGGATGGTCTGCTCGGGATGACTTTGGGGATACTTCGCTTGCCATTGGTGCTCAGGTGATTACGCGGGTTGCGTATACGATTCTTGGAGTGGCCATTCTGGGTCAATATGACCCACTGTATTCTGCTCGATTCAGGCAGATGGCGTCTTCGTTGCATATACGTCACATTGCTGTGACCAGATATTTGCAAGAAAATAAAAGAAAAGCTTGTAATTCAAAGGGACTTATATATGATCGGGGCCAGAGAAGCAGAACGCCTCATTTGCGAGGGGGGCGAAACGAGAATGATGATTTGGGAGAGGGGAATGGTTATGAAGAAAACCTTGATCGTGGCGAGTGTCCTAGCAGTTTCCGTGGCGGCAACCAGAACGTGGGCGCAAACGACGCTGGCGCAGTGGAATTTTGAATCACTGGCCGACTCGAATGCCATCGTCAGTGCTCCTACACCTGGTGCTAACAACCCCAGTCCTTCGATAGCGGCGGATGTGGGAGTCTTTGCCGGAAGTGGCTCGGCGTACGGAGTGCACGCGCTGGGCGCGGCAACCTACAGCGTGCCAGCAGGAGATCTGGATGCCACGTTGAGCACTCCGGTCACGGGGTCTTCGATACACTCATACAGCGCGAACGTATGGAGTGTGAACGATTACTGGCAATTCACCACCACCAGTGCCGGATACAGCGGCATCAGCGTTGCTTGGGATCAGGCGGGAAGTAACACCGGGCCGGGAAGCTTCGCGTTGTGGTACAGCGTCAACGGCGGAGCCTACACACAACTGGGTGGCAACTACAGCGTTCCGTTGAGCACATGGAACACCTCGACCGCTGGTCCGGTCAGCGAGAGTTTCGCTGAGCCTGGCATCGCTTGGGATAATGCCACGACCTTGAGCTTCCGGTTGATCGATATGTCGACAACCAGTGTTAATGGTGGAACCGTTGCCGCAGGCGGCACGGACCGCGTTGATAATTTCACCGTTAGCGCGATTCCCGAACCCTCCTCGATTCTGTTGGTCGGGATGGGCTTGGCCGGGGCGCTGGTCGCGATGCGTCGTCGCTCGTAACCGGTTGAGTTTGGACATCTGGTTCAGTTGCGGGTCGCCTCGAGTTGATCGAGGCGACCCGTTTGCTTTTTGCGGCGAAGCTGAAAGCCTTGGCGCCACACCTGCCCGCTGTCTCGCTTGTTTATGAGCTTGCCGCCGGTGTAAGCTGGTCCCGATGCAGCTAGCGTTTCGATCAGCCGTCAGACTCCTGAAGCGGCCATGGGTGGTTTATGTGCTCGCATGTGTAGCGGTTGCCGCGCTGGTGTTCAGCCGCGCCTATGAGTGTGACCGGGCAAACCGCGCAGTTGACAGGGCACTCAGACCCAAGGGGTTGCCGGTTTTGCCTCGGGATGGGAGCCAACGCTACTTTCTCGATAACGACCCCTACTATTGGATCACCTACGCCCGCCAGATGGCAGGGACTGGTCAATGGCGCATCCGCTACACCTACGTCGACAACGTTCCCTACGGCCGGGAGGTCCATTGGAGCCAGTCCGTCACCTGGACGCTCGTGGGGTTCGGATATGCGCGGCATCTGCTGACGGGAGAATCGATGTATGACGCCATCGAGGGGGCCTCGATTTGGGTCAATCCATTTCTTCTCGTGTTATTTGCCATCGGCTTCTCCTGGCCAATTTCCCGGCGGATGGGCGTGGCCGCGGGAGCGTTCTTCATGTTGACGTTTGTGACCCTGCCCGACGTTCATTGGGCATTTCATCCGTTTCACGTCGGCCATCACGGGTTCCATATGGCGTTCAGTCTGGGAGCGGCATTGTGCCTCGTGCTCGGCGGATTGGGATGGGTGGCAGGACAGGGGACGGAGGTGGAGGCAAGAGACGACGGACGATTGAGGTTGTTCCGTCCACTTCGACTTATGGGTGCGGCAGAGGCCCGAAGGTACTTTGCGGCAGCGGGAGTCTTCACGGGGCTGGGCTTGTGGATTGGGGCGACAGTTCAATTCTTCAGCATCAGCACCCTGGCTGCGGGGGCCGCGCTGCTGGCGTTCTTCATGCCCGCCCGCTTGACGAATCAGGAGGCCGACTACGTTCCGGAACTGTGGCGGATTTGGGCGGTATCGGCATCGCTCGTCGGGGCCGTGTTCTACCTGGTCGAGTATTTTCCCTCGCATTTGGGGATGCGATTGGAGGTGAACAATCCGGCGTTTATCATCGGCGCGCTGTGTGTGGGCGAGTTGGCGACGCAGCTTGGTCGGTGGCGCCTGGGCAGATCGCGCGGGGGCGTCTCTGGCTTGCTCGAGATCGCGGTGCCGGCAGCCGGCGCCGCGTTGGTGCCGCTACTGTTCGTATTCGGTCCGGTGGCATGGCACAACATGCGAGACGTTGTGATGTTGCGGTTGCACCGCTTCATTGTGGAGTTTCTCCCGTATGCGAACTTCAATGCGCACGAAGATCCGTTGTCGTCCTGGTTCGTCAAGTACTACGGGATCCTCCCCTTCTTCCTGATCGGCGCACTGGCCGTATCGGGACCGCGTCGGACGAAGTTGCATGAGTGGGCCGCCTTGTGGATTTCCTTCTGGCTCTGTGTCTTTTCCCTGCTCCTGGCGTTGTGGCAGGTTCGTTGGGCGGGACTGTATGCCGCGATGAGTGTCTGGCTGATGATCGTCGTCGGGCACATCGCGTGGCGGAATATTCTCGCCGCGCCCTCCCGCGGGCGTCCCATCGGCATCGCTGTCTTCCTGAGCGCGCTTGTGTTGGCTCAGGCGGCGTTTTTCACCACCAGGGAATTCGTGGAGCTCGGCCACATCCGCAAGGGCGAAACGATCAAGATGCAGTATATCGATGCCGCCATGAAGAAGTATCTGGCCCAGGGACTGGGAACCGAAAACCGGGTCAGACCGATGCGCGTGCTCAGTGATCCCGATTTGACGCCCGCCCTCTACTATTTCGGCGGAATTCAAGCGGTCACGTCCTTTTACTGGGAGAACCTGCAGGGACTGCATGACGCGACGGCGTTTTTCACGGACCACGGTGACGCTGTGGCGAGGCGGATCGCGAAAGAGCGCGGGCTGATGTACGTAATTGCCCCCGTCGGCGAGCGATTGGCGACCACGTTCAACTACATCGACACGGGGATCATGAGCGCGGCCGACGCGCAATCGACTTTGCTGGCGAGGCTGTCCCTGGGACGACGTGACCCGCTACCATGGATCAGGCTGGACGAGGATCTCACGCGGGTGGGCCGTCGGGAATTCAGTCTCACGACAGCAGAGGGCGTTGTTTCGATGGCGGGCCGGGCGACGGTTTATCGGCTCGAACCGGCCGGGGGCGCGGAGGGACAGTCTGACGGGAAGTAATGCGTCATGCTTGACCCCACCCACCCACGCTAAAACGCATCGACTTGCGGCCCGGATTTGGTTATTAGTTGTGGATGCTTGCCAAAGTCCACTCTGCGGCAGTACTCGGAATCGACTCTTACCCCATTGAAATCGAAGTGAATGCCGGTTGGGGACAACCCGCGGTGATCATCGTCGGGTTGCCGGACGCGGCCGTGAAGGAGTCCCGCGACCGGGTCAAGACCGCCATTGAGAATAGCGGATTCAAGTACGTCATGGGCCGGACGACGATCAACCTGGCCCCGGCCGACGTAAAGAAAGAGGGGCCAAGCTTCGATCTACCCATCGCCATCGGGATTCTGGCCGTCAACGAACAGATCGTCGCGCCGAACCTCGGTGAATTTGCCATCGTGGGCGAGCTGGCGCTCAGCGGCGAAGTGCGCAGCGTCAACGGCGTGCTGCCGATTGCCATTTGTGCGCGCGATCAGAAGAAGCGCGGCCTGATCGTTCCCGTGGACAACGCGCCGGAGGCGGCGGTGGTGCAGGGAATTGACGTCTATCCCGCCAGGAACCTGCGCGAGGTGGCGGAGTTTCTGGCAGGCAAACGCGAATTGCAGCCGTTGCGCGAAGACCCGACGCAGATTTTTCAGCAACAGCGCAGTTACGATGTGGATTTCGTGGACGTGAAAGGGCAGGAGCACGTCAAACGGGCGCTGGAGGTGGCCGCGGCGGGCGGGCACAATATCCTGATGATCGGGCCGCCGGGCAGCGGCAAGACGCTGCTGGCGCGGCGCGTGCCGACGGTGATTCCGCAGACGACGCTCGACGAAGCGCTGGAGACGACGAAGATCCACAGCATCCTCGGGCTGTTGCCGAAGGGGCAGGCGCTGGTGGCGACCCGGCCGTTCCGCGCGCCGCATCATACGACCAGCAACGCGGGCCTGCTTGGTGGCACCGCCAACCTGACGCCCGGCGAGATCAGCCTCGCCCACAACGGTGTGCTGTTTCTGGATGAGCTGCCGGAGTTTCATCGGGACGTGCTCGAAGCGCTGCGCGAGCCGCTCGAAGAAGGGCGTGTGGTCATTTCGCGGGCGACGGGAACAATGACGTTCCCGGCCAATTTCATGATGGTGGCGGCGATGAATCCGTGACGGTGTGTTGCCTTTTTGTCGTGTCTCTAAACGACGGTTTATAGCAGAGGTTCAGGGTGACTTCGTCTTTTCCTACAACAATGCTGCTGACAAGCAGTTCCACAATTTTGCGGCGTTCCTCGGCGGCCATAGTTGGCCAGCGGGCTTGTAAGTCTTTGGCCTCGGCCATGATTTCCTCAGTCGAGACCTCATTCACCCTGAGAATGTCGAGTTCCGCCTCAAGACGGGGGACTTCGGCTTCGATTTGAGTCTTCCTGGCATCCAGCGGTTGGTAGTGGGCTTTGAACTGGGGGATGGTCAGTCCATTAGCCATGTAGAGGTTGTACGCCTTGTCGGCTTCGGCTTTGACCTGCTCAAGTTCCTTACGGAGCGTGTCGAGGAGCTGCGCCTTTTCGGAGATCGTGGCGTTGGTTTGCGACAGGTACTCGGCGAGCTTGTCGGGAGAGAGCAAGTAGCCTTTCAGTTCATCCAGGAAGATGCCCTCCACGTCGGCGGCGGGAATGCGGTTCTTACAGGATGCACACGCGTATTTCGGCGAGCCGCTGCTCACATACATCCTGGTGCCGCAGGCGCAGGAGATCAGTCCGGAGAACAAATGCACAGGCCGTCTTCCCAGCCGTGTGGCCTTTGTCTTACGCGTTTCCAAGAGGTCGTTACACTGCTGCCACAGTTCTTCGGAGACGATGGGTTCCACTGGTGTGAGTACCCATTCGTGTTCGGGCTTCAAAGCCCAGGCTTTGTTTTCGCCGGCGCTTCGGGTGTAGTTGGCGCGATGGACACCCTTGGCGGTCGGGTCTTGGATGAGGCGGTCGACGGTCGTGTCAGAGAACTTGGAGCCGTCACGAGTGCGGAAACCCCGTTCGTTTAGGATACGGGCGACGGCCTTCTTGCGCCTGTGTTCGGCGTAGAGCTCGTACATGAGTTTGCGGACAGGGGCTTCGTTGGGGTCGGGTGCCAGCTTCTTGTCTTGCCACCGGTATCCGAAGGGCGCCGCGCCCCCGAGCGGCTTACCGAGCTTAGCGCGAACCACGACTGACGCTTTCACACGGTCGGAGATTTCCTCGCGTTCCCATTGCGCCATGACCGCCACGATGTTGTAAAAAAGACGGCCAGATGGCGTGCCCGTATCGATGTTCTCCTGTAGGGAGATGAGATCGGCATTGTGTTCACGAAAGAAATCCGCAAAGTCCATGAGTTCGCGGGCATTGCGAGTCAACCGGGCTAATTTGGAGAAGATCAACCCCGTGATATGGCCGCGCCGAATGTCGTCGAGCATCCGCTTGCATTCGGGATGTTCGTTGACAGCCTTCCCGCTCACGCCCGCGAGGTCATACACTTCGACAACATGCCAGCCCTTGGCGGCGGCGTAGTGACGGGCTCGGGTTTCGTGATGCTTCGGGCTGTCACCTTGTGCCTGATCTTCGGTGGACACCCGAATCCAGATACCAACGGACTTGGGCGGAGCTTCCTGTGGATGCGGCTTCATGGTAGTGCAATCGTAAGCACTCTGCTTACATCACGCAAGAAAAAAGATGGCCTTCGTGTTGTTTCTCCTGTAGAGTCTCGTTGTGCCAAAGATCGTGCATGTGACGGCAAAGCAGTTGTGCGTGCTCGCCAAACGGTATCGCATCGCTGCCGGGAAGAGCCGCGCACAAGCCGCGCGGGAACTGCACGTCGCCCGTCCGGCGATCGTCTACGCGGAGGAGGATCCCAAGCAAAGCCTCTTCAAACTCCGCAAGCGCATTATCGAAAAGTACTCGCCGCACAAAGTGGTCGGCCCGGCGTTTTGGCTGGAGAGAAAGTGAACGTTCCGAACAAAAAACCGCCACCTGCTAGTACGGTGTCGGCTTTTCGCTTTTCGGCTTTCAATCGTGTCACGCGCAGTTCTCGGATTCGTTTACGTGGTCATGATCGTAGATGCAATTGTGCTTGCTTGCATCAATCTCGCCCTTTTGCCGTTTGCCTTTGATGTCGATGGGTTGTGGTGGAAAGCACAGTTTGTCGCCGTCAAACGAGATGGCGATGCGAGGTTTCTCTTTTCCTCGGCCGTTTGCATGCACTCTCATGATCTCCTCTTCGTGCTCGTTAGTAATGACAATATTGAGGAAATCGTTTCCGCCTTGCCCCTTCGTGGCGCGTTCGCTCGTAACGGTAGCGTAGAGTTTCATGGCTGTTTGATGGCTTCCGCGATGATCGGCAAGTCGATCCAGAAGATGTTATCGCAATACGCATCGGCCATTTTGCTGGCCAGCTGCTTCATGTCGCCGTCGTCGTACTGCTTGCTGTCGATCCCGATGTTCTCCAAATCCGCGCGGGACACGGAGGTAATCGGGAAATATCCGGTAAGCGCACCTTCGTTCTCACGCAGCCAGGAGCATATCAATCCCCACTGGTCGCGTGTGAACTCTGCTAGCTCGGGCTCCGAGAGTGGACGGCCTGCAATCCTCTCAATGGTCTGTTTGTAGGTCATGGATGTCATTGCGGCTTATTCGAGGATGCGGTACCCGCACCGGATATCGGACTTTTCAGCTTCCCGTTGTCATTGACACGGCGGGGGTGAGTTGTGATGAACCCCTCCAGCGTGCCGTGCCAGTATTTAAAGCCGTTATTGTCGGAACCATGCCAGCAGTCCCAGCAGACAATGAGACCCTTCCGCTTTTGTCTGCCACAGGTAGGGCACGTCGTTTCTATACGGGCTTGTCTTTCAAGTGCTGATTCCACGTTGCTCGTGTTTGTTGTTGTCATGTTGTTAATGAGCACCACCACTAGCAAGCGGTGAGGAGGCGTAACCGTTATGGTAACTTGTTCTACCTCCCGTGAGCGGCACAAAGGATTTGCGCGAGCCGAGGGAAGTACAACCGGTGGAAGGAACTGATTGAATATTATCAGATTTCGACCAGAAACACAAGGCCGTGAACACTTTTTGGGCGCGCAAATCAGCGCTGTGTTGCGGCTTCAGTCGTCCACGAACCAACGTGCATACTCTTGGCACGTGTCAAAAGGCGCCACGCCGTAATAGTTCGGCATTAATGCTGGTAAGCTCCGCAAGCTGGCGCCTCATATTCGCGTGCGCGGCGATCCCCTCGCGAGCCTGCCTCCGCTGGGCGGGGGATTTCAAAAGGAATTTCCGCACTCGGCCGGTGCCGAGGCATTGCACGAGGTAGTAGAACGGTCCGTGCTTGTGTCCACGTCTGCATCGGCAGTTCGGTTTGCCACATGTGAGATATTGTTCCACGTAAGAGGCGTGCACTACGTTGCCCGGAACACGGAAGCACGTCAGAATTACTGCCTTGCGCCTGCGTAGCGCAGCTGTAGATGCGGAATCGCGAAGAACTATCTTAGCCATAGAATTGAGTAGGAACTATTCGCCTACTTCTTCCGCTTCCGTCTCATCGCCTCGGTGATCGTCTTGAGTGCCGCATCTTCGCGCGCCTTCAATTCCCCGGGCGACAATTTCGCGTGTGTTCGCTTGATCCTGTAACCGTGGCTGATTTCCGGCTGTGCCGGCGTCGCCGGTGTGGGTGTTGACGGCGCAGGCGCCTTGAGGTGTGCGATGAAATCGTCAGGCTGCAGGAATATGACGCGTTTTGAGGCGTCAAGACCAAGGCTGCCAGTCAGCGCTGTCGCGATCTTCCGCAGTCGCTCTTTGTCCACGCACACGACAACAATGTGCGAAAAGCCAGCTTTGACGCACTTCCTCACGTTGCCGACTTCGTAATCAATCGTGTTGGTCACGGAAATCTCACAGGCGATGACCGTCTCGGCGCGTTCCAAGAGCAGATCAACGCTGCCTTGCCCGTCGAGAATCGGTTTCTCAATGGTCGCGCGGAAACCGAGTCCTTCGGCAGCCTGCTTGAGCCGCAACTGGATCGCCTGGTGTTGCTCTCCCCCGCGGCCAAGGTCGGCCGTTGCAGCCGGTCGCGACGCGGCTGTGGCCCTCGGGGGCGATGGCGTTGGTACGGGTGGGGGCACAGGCGGTGCCGCTTTTGGCTCGGGGACCTTCGCCGCTGCTTTCGGGGCTTCGATTTCCAATCCCTTGCGCAGTATCGCTTCCACGTCCGCGCGCGGTGTTGCGTACTTCTTGCGCGACGATTCGATGACTGCCTGCCGCCGCTGTGCCGCTTCCTCTGCGGATGGCTCAGTGGGCAAAGGAACTGTCAGATTGAAATCGTAATCGCTGCGTTCGACCCGCACGATAGCTTGACCCGTCTCCAGGTTCCTGAGATCGGTCGCTTCAAAGAGGGAGAACCCCTCAGCCAGTTTACGGGCGTCTTCGTCACCTACCCGAAAGACGACACGGGTAAACGGGTGCGACATGACGGCGCTTTCGATATTCGGGTCCGCCCGCAATTGGTGCAATTCGTGATGCGCCAGAGTGAGGCCGATGCGATACTTGCGGGCACCGGAGAGAATCTCAGTCATCGAAGGCGTCATGAAATTGGCCGCTTCATCTGCGTAGATCCAGAACGGTTTACGAGAGGCCGCCTGTTGTGCCTGACGGCTCATGACCAACTGCTGAAACTTGGCGAGAAGCAACGCACCTAACAGATGGGAGTTCTCTCTTCCGAGCAAACCTTCAGGTAATTTTGCGAGGAAGATTTTGCCGGTGTCCATGATGTTGGCAAAATCCAGACGGTTCTCAGACTGCGAAACCATGTGCGCGATCGGCTTCTTGGCCAGCAGCATTTCCAGACGGGTGAGCACGGGACCGATGGACTTGGCACCGGAGAGCTGGGGAAATACCTTCTGCCAGTAATAGAGCACATTCGGGTCGTGCACGGACTTCAAGATTTCTGCACGGTACCCCGGCTCGATCAGGAGCCGGCGCAAGTCAGCCAGTGTTCCGCCGCGACTGTTTTCGAGGAACGCCAGAATCGCGTTCTGCAGAACGATGCCCATCTGGTCGCCCCAGGACGTCGAGAGACGTTGGAAAACAGACACCAAATCGGACGCGAGCAGATTCTTTTCGAGATCGGAATGGGCCGAGAGGATGTTGAACCCAACCGCGTACTCCTCATCCGAAGGATCGACCAATACCACGTCCTCAGTACGTTCTTGCGGAATGACGCCGAGAATCTTGTCAATCAAATCGCCATGGGGGTCGAGAACGGCTACACCCTCGCCATTCTGGATGTTCTGGCAGATCGAGTTGTACAGCAAGGTCGACTTGCCCGTCCCCGATGCCCCGATGATGTGCGTGTGCCTCACCCGCTGCTCGGGCGAGAGCCGCACTTCAACCGTCTGGCCGGCGTGTGTGTTATGACCGAGAAGTAGTCCATCCCCAGCCATGACCACTCGTGGAGCGGCCTTGGTTTTGACGGTCTGCCTCAAAAGCGCCGGGGTGCGCACGTCAGCGGACGGCAAATGCACGAACCCGGTGAGTTCGTCGCTGTTAAGCAGCATCCCGGTGCGCCGAGACTGACGACGTAGCATGTCCTCCACATGCTCGTCGTACGGGTATTCGTCATTGTGAAGCGGAATCAGTTCGTTGCCGCCGGGCTTCGCGAACACACCCAGGGCGCTGGCGGCCTCGCGTACGATGCTCCATACGCGATCCATGTCGGTGCTTCTGGCGGCGATGCGGACAATCGCAGCGTAGAGCCGATGCGAAACCTTGTTCTCAGCTTCTTTGACCAATTCGGGAGCGTTCACGAAGAACGGCTTCCCATCGGAGTGTGTGACGGCCCGCACGACGCTCTCCGCCCAGGGATTGCGTACCGCCTCAAAAATGACCTGATAGAGCGCCAGTTCGCCGACTTGAAGTTCACCCAGAGCGGCTATGATGCCCACAAACGGATCGACGTCAGGGGTTCCAAGCGGAATCATGAACTCGTTTGCCAAGCCGAATTCGATCACGCCTGTCTTGGTGTCGTCTTCGGCCTGCCAAAGCGCCTCCAATGTCGAGTCACGAGGTGTGAACACTACATCGGGAAAGTGCGCGGCCAATTGGCGATGCACGAGCTTGGCATCGCCGGGATGAACCGCAAATTGCGCGGAGACATGCGGCGGGGTCCCGAGTAGTTCAAAAGCAATCGGCTCGCGGCACAGAGCCACGCTCGACAGAAATTGCCCGAATTCTTCAGGACGCGTGTTGAGGCGTATCGGCAAAGCTGTCTGAAGTTCGACAAGCGGCTCACGGAACAATGGCTCCGGTTCCGGTTCATCGTCTGTTTGAATGACGGGCGGCGCCTCTGGTGTATTGGCCAGCCGCTGGCTGGCCTTTCTAACCAGCGAACTCAGAAACGTCGGTCGCTTGCCGTCATCCACGGCAGGCGTATCGGGCAGGTAATGGCCATCAAACGGCCGAAACGGTGGCTCGGGGCGTACCGGTCCATCAAACACCCGCCAGCCGCGTCCACGCACTTCCCATTGCCGGAACTGCTCGGTCAGGATTTCGTGGACCGAGGGCATGAGCAATTACTTGGGTTCGTCGCGCACGGCCACCGGCTTGTACAGTTCCCCCAGAATCGGCCCGCGCTGGTATTGCCGCACCAGCTTCACACCCTTCTCGGCGGTAATGTCGTCAATGAGCTTCTGGATGAGGTGCGGCACGATCTCCAGATAGACCAGCCGCGTGTCCTGCCGGTAATACGTATCCTTGCGGAACCAGCGCTCATAGATTGGGCTTATCACCGGTATCTTGAGCAGGGCGGCGTCCAAATCGGAGAGCCCCAGTGCGATGGTGTTGCGGAACACCTGGGCAATGGTGAGTACGAGGCCCAGCACGGCAATGAGGGCGAAGCTGGCTCCCAACGGCTTGGCAAGCAGGGAAAAGACCAACAGCAAGAGGGCAAGGACTGCCACCATGTGCCACAACTTGACCACAACTGGGCTGTACACGGTGCGGCAGGAGAAGAAATAGTCGGTGCCGAACGGGGCGGCGCACGCGTCGAACGCCAGACGCTCGCGAATCATGCGGAGATAGATGCGCTTGTCGGACAGAACGCCGCCTTCGGCATACTCCACGCGGGAGATGTCCAGACCGGGAACTTTGTGTGCCGCCAACTCTCTCACGATCGCGTCGTAGAATTCCTGGGGTGGATATGCAAAACCCGGCGCAACCAGGATAGAATGCTGCAGGACTTCGTCTTTTTTCCGCTTGAAGTTGAATATCTCCATAGCGCAGACTCCTGTAAGCGATTATGCCGTCTGGTTGGTGGAAGGGTCAACGCCAAAGCGGGTGAGGTACTTTGGCTGGTTTTGCGGACCGATACTGACTGACCGTGGATAACTCGACAACGCCTTTGCTTAAGCGCGGCGGTACTCATGACTGGCTGCGCGTCTTGCGACCATTCTTGTGGTGGGGAATCCTCGTACTGGCGCTTTATGCAATCCGCGTGCACCAACGCCTGAGTGCCCAGACACGGCTGACTTACGCGGTCACACTGCAACGTCACCCTGTCGATTTCGAGGTCTCCGCAATGCTCGATGGCCAGCGAATTATGAGCGGGCAGCCAATTCCGATTGGTTCACACCAACTCTCCATATCGCACCCCAAAGCGGAACCGTTCTCGACCAATCTGTTTATCTGGTACGGGCCACACCACCTTGGTGAGATCGCCCTGAAGCGCAGCACGGGGACACTCTCTGTGCAATCAGACCCAGCCGCAGCACTGCTGACCATAATGGGACCAGAGTTTGCGATTACGCTCACTAACAGTGCGGGTATGACGCGTACCGTTCCAACGGACCAGTACGCACTAGAAGCGCAGTACGGCCATGGGAGATTGACTCAGTCGATCTCGGTCACGCCGAACTCGGTCGCCAGTTGGCGGTTTGCTCCGCGGATCGGGAACCTGCAACTGACATGCAACCAGCATGGCGCGACGTACCAACTGCTGAACGCTGACGGCGTGGTTGTGGAAAGCGGTGACTTGCCGTCTACCGTTAGAGATTTGCCAGAAGGGAGCTACAAAGTGGTCGCTCTACGTCACGGCGACCAGCGGGAAGAGACGGCTCTTGTGCAGCGGGGGTCCACGAAGAACCTTGAGGTCAAGTTCACCTACGGAAGCGCAATGCTGGAATCGGAGCCATCTGGCGCCACCGTGGAGACCAGCGACGGGCGAAGTAGGGGCCGCACACCGATTCGCTTGGACGAACTGCGGCCCGGCCGATGGGAGTTCGTGTTGCATCGTGATGATTACGAACCGGCACAGGTGTCTCTGGACATCGCCAGCGACCAGACCGTGAGTTTTCGCACCAATCTCGTGAGTAGCGCGTACGTGCGGGCCATGAATGACGCACGACAATACCTGCAATCGGCCGATTATGACCGAGCTTTGGAAGCCGCCAGCGTGGCACTGCGGATAGCCCCAAGCGATGAAGCCGCGGCCACCATCCAAAAGCAGGCCACGGTGCAGCGGAGACTGCAACGCGCCGAGGGATTCGGGAAACGCGGCGAGTACACAAGGGCCATTGGAGAATTGGAGTCAGCCTTGGAAGTCGCCCCAGACAACGATCGGGCGAGACAATTACTGGCCGATTTCAAGGAGCGCGAGCGGGCACAAGCCGAGCGACGGCAGCAGGAACAAACAAGTCGTGCCAAGGTTATGTTTGACGCGTTCATGGCCAAGAATAACGACAGCGGCCTGTTTGAAGGCCATGAGCTCAAGACGAGCAAATCGCTCGCTGATGTCGAGTCAGGGATTATGAACGCGCTGCAGGGAACGATGCCGGCATTTGTGATCAACCAGCACGGTTCATTGGAGCCGAACACATTTTACATCGACGCCAGACAGGAACTTCCCAAAGGCTTGCGGCAGTGCGTTGTGATCGCCGGCCAGACGTTCCCTGACGAGGTCCAGGTCTTTTGGAAGGTGCTGGAATACGAAAAAGGGCAATCAACATCGGTGCTGGGCGGCCTCGTCAGCGTCTCAACGAATGTGGGTCTGACGCCAGTTCGTCAGACGCGATCTGGCCAATACCAAATCACCGAGGGAATTGAACTGGTGAGGGGACTGCTGCAACGGGCGGTGGAGTGAACGTGCTTTGGCGCCAAAGGGAAAGACTGTTGGTATTTGAGCGGCTTTCACGGTGATCACTTTAGAAACATGCTGGAGATTAATCTTGCGAAACCGTGCGTACCGCGTAGGATATTCTGCACAACCTTGACCCGTAATGTGGTCTGGCTTGCTTAACAAGAAGAGTCTGAACCAGAGAGCATTTCTGAAGTATGCCAACCAATGACCTAGACTTGACGTCCGAAACCGTTCACCAGTGTGGCGATCAGTTTTCGAGAACGACGCTTGAAGATTGGATCGCAAAGACCCCCCTTGGAATTGGGAGGGAGATTCGAATCGACTTCTCCAACACCCGTTGGTTTGATATTGCGAGCCTGGTCTTTCTCCTATGCATTCTCAGCAACTGGCGTTCGCAAGGTGAAGCTGTAACCCTAAGACTACCGGATAGTGCGAAGCACCGAAGGGCTCGGGATTTCCTATGTAGGTGGAATTTTCGGGAGGGCTTGCGACTTGCGCTAGATAACGAAATAGCAAATCTGCTGCAGACCGATCAATTATCGTACTTTGATGGTCCTCTGGACTCGTATACACCGACCCAGGTTGTCGATGAGTATGGCGACCTCGCTGTACTTAGCTCCTTACAGTTGCTTCAGATTACATCTTTGACCGACTTGCAGGAGGACGGCAACTACCGTGTCTCTTTCTCAAGAATAGGCCAAGTCACAAATCGTGCTTGTGCCAGAGCATTATATTCAGCACTCAAGACCTCAATTGGTGCACCTCACAAGTGGGCGACCCAGTTCGGACGTGTACTTATTCATCAGGGTCTTCTTAACGCATTTGAGCATCCTGAGGCGAGTGTCGCCTTTATTGCGATGGCGAGGCAGGGGCCGCATCTCGTGATCGGAATAGCGGATAACGGATTGACAATACCTGCCACCATTGCTGAGGCGTACGAACAGTCTAAAGAGGGACATGTTGCTGCGACTAAAGAGCTCTCCGGATATCAGCTGGATGCGAATCGGATTGCGTATGCGACTTTCCGTGGAACTTCTCGGAAGCCGCTGTCGATTGCTGATCCGGATCGAGGCATGGGGCTGTACTATATCAAAACACTGACTGCTGAAGTCGGAGGATATTTGCGTATTCGCGCATCGGAAGCGTCGGTTAAGTTTAGCCGCTCTGAAGGTCATGGCCCAATTCAATCATCTCCTGAGCCGGTCAAAAGACTTGAGAGAGGAAACCTGTTGAAAATCGTCCTTCCACTTGCAAAGGAGCGCGGGTTGGCGAAGTCACACTGAGTGATAGGTACCAGTTCCTGTTGTCGACATCATGAGCGAAAGTGAGTGTCCGCTGGTTATAAAGTTTGTAGGAGTGGGCGATGGGTTCGAAATCGGTTCTGCGGTGTCTCCGGAGTGGAACAGACGGAATCAGGCCTATCACGCGCTCCTCAATGAGCTAAACCTGCCAGAGATCTGCGAGGTATGTGTCTACACGGTTCAGAATGAGAAACCGTCAGATTTAGCACGCGAATTGCACGAGTATTTTGCAACGACATTTGCCGAGCATCCTAAGAGTCGTCTCCGTATCATTGACATAACCGCATGCAGATTAGGGATCAATACTCTTGATGCCCTCACGCCAGATTTGAAGGCGGCCGCCGCATGCTCAGAGGGAAAAGTTGTCGTTCTCGTCGCCGCAGACTACTTGCCGATGATAGAGGCATCGCCGCATGTGGCGGATATGTCGAAAGAGCTCTCCGCAGAAGAACAGGCCATGGTCTTCGTGGACCAAATGGGCAACATATATGTTGTTGGGGCATATCGCGGGACAAGGTTGCGCGATCCGCTATCCTTGCTTAACGAGCTTGCTGCTCCTCCCACGACGGAGGAGTTTAGGAGGCGAACTGTTCGCCAATCTGAGCGGTGGTTTGGGCATTTTATTATGTCGGCTGAAGCGCATGTTCGGACGCATTACGATTGCTATCACGGCGTTCTACGCGATGACTGGCTTTTCCGATACGTCGTGAGCGAGGCCGGGAAAATTGTGCAAAAAACGAAGCCAACCATGCTGGTCGGTTTTGGTTTGGCCGAAACATCAGTCATGCACCTCGCCAGCCTGGTGGGTGGTCAGGCAAATCTCGCGTACGTGATGCAGACTCCTGCATCTAGCGATTATCTGAATAGCATACCGCGAGGGTCAGATGTCCTGCTTGTAACTGACATGGTCCTGACGGGCAGGACGGCCACGACACTTCTGGATGAGATCGTGAATGCCGGTTCAACAGTTGTTGGTATTTTGACGCTTCTTTCGTTGTCTAACTCGGCGGCGTACATTGGTGATGGAGTGCCAGTATTATCACTGTGCAAGATCAAAAGAGCCTTTTACCAGTCCGAAAGTGAATGCCCCCTTTGCCGCTGCGGCTATCCGTCTACTGAAGTTAGAAGTCTTTCCGACTTTCGCTGCTTGCCTGAAGCAGCGAATGCTTATGACTTTTGGGAGGCGGTGAGCGAGACAAATGCATTCAGCGCGCAACACCGTGAATATGAAGGAAAACACTATACGTACTACGTTGACGTTGAGAGGGTATGTACACTGTATGATGAACCGATCGCCCGTCAATTAATTCATCAATTGAAATCGGTATTGGAGATCGATCGTCCGCACATTATCTTGTATCCCGAAAGTGCAGCGGCTGCTAGGCTTGCAGGGGCTGTGGCCAAGAAACTCCACATTGCCCGCGTCAATGTATTGGCGATTCGACGTGAGTACTTGGAAAAGCCCACGATTAGTGATCACTTTACGCTCCCGAATGAACTTGCGGTGATTCGAGACCAACGCGTCTTGGTCGTCGACGACGGGTGCAACACGTTGAAGACAATCTCCGCTGTTGAGAATATGTTGCATCGTGCTCACGCGACATTACTCGGGTACATGGTTGCCCTGAATCGTGCAAATACTGAGCTGACGATGAGGAAGATGGCTGAATCTAAAGGAAAGTTCCAATTTTACTATCATTGGCCGGTCGTAACGTATCGGAACAAGAGAGAATGTCCGGAGTGTGCGTCTGTCTGATTCTAGAAGAGCATCTGATAGAAACGCCGATCGACACCATGGATTTTAAGGCGCTACTAACGGAATTCGTCGACAAACCCGAATTTGAGGGGATCGCTCTTGATTATTATAAACATTCTGGGCGTGAATTGCACGAGATGTTGGGAGAGCTCCTTGAAGAATATGTGGAGCAGTTCAAGGAACCGTACGTTCTGGCGGAAATGGTCCTCAGGATCGCGAAAAAGAACGCCATCACGACAGTTGGGTTGGAACTGCGAGTGCGTGAGACTCATGAACGTCTAAAACGGCAGGGCAGAGCTAATGACAACAGGTTCTCCGAGGTGATCGTAGGAACTAACGTTGAGTGTGGTCGCGGCGATCAGCGGCAACCATTCGCACACAAAAGTGGAGCCGAAACGACAATGGGTCTTGTGAAACCGAAGGTCAAGGTGTTGTTTCTGGCAGCAAGCCCGGAAGCTTCGGCCAGACTACGGTTGGACCGGGAGATTCGCGAAATAGATAGTGTACTCCAAAAATCTGGGAAGGGTGAGACATTTGAGCTTAAACCACATTTGGCTGTCGAAGTTGAGGAACTACAGGGGTACGTACTTCGGCATTCTCCACGGATTGTGCATTTCGGTGGACACGGGACAGCCAGTGCCGAGATCGTGCTGGAAGACAAAGCGGGGAAACGAAATCCTGTCTCCGTGCAGGCTTTGGGGGATTTATTTCGAGTCGTGTCTGGGGAGGTGCGTTGCGTTGTGCTGAACGCGTGCTATTCGCTAGCTCAAGCGAAAGCGATTTCTGAACACATAGATTGCGTCGTGGGTATTGATGGATCCATTGACGACGAGGCCGCGATTGCGTTTACCTCAGGTTTTTACCGCGGACTGGCATATGGCAGAAAACTGAGAGAGGCCTTTGATCTGGGATGCGATCAAATAGCACTTCAGAACCTCAAAGAGGAACAGAAGCCGAAGCTCGTGGTTAAGCCTGGCATTGATCCAAACCACGTCACCCTGTTTTGAGGGGATTTGTGACGGCAGGAGTTTGTGTCAATGCAAGGGGTAGGCCTTACCACACGTTGACCGTAACAGAAACGACCTGTTTCTAATCGAAACAGGTCGTGATCAGTCAATAGTTCTCCGGCAAGAGGACTGTTGTGGCCGAGCGGTCCGGCTCAGTAATAATCCAGAATGTTACGCCGTCAGACGATTGGTATACAGAGAATAGTCTTGCACCACTCACAAGAGCTCGTTCGTTAATCGCAATGCCTTTCGGACCGACATTACCCCAATCGCCGTGTTCATGACGATTGAGTGCCGCTGCGAGTTCTGACGCGGGGACGACACGCTTGGAATCTGGAGTTACGAATATTTGTCCCAGGGAGAACTTGGGCACTCCGGCGATTGAGTCAGACATGGCGGCTCACTTTCCCGAGAAGGGACTGCAACACCCGTTCAATGTTGTTAGACGTAAGTGTCCACGAGTGAGGCAGCTTCACGACCACCGTCCACCTGAAGTCCTGATGACATGCGATTGCCCACTCGTCATCACCCAGATGGTCGGCGACCAGCGCCAGTGCCAATTGCGCGGGACCGCTGCCGACGTAACCCCATTCGAAACCAGTCGGGCTGTGGTTCGATAGGTCGAATCGAGGATCGAGAGGTTGACCATCAACGGTAACTGCGACACCATGCGGTGTACGTGTTCCTACGTAGGGTTTCATAAGACACTCCTTTGGTTGAATTGTTCGGGGGGAACTGTAGGCGCGATAGAGCGCGCCAGAGCTAGGGCGAAGCCTAACAGAGTATCGGAAATAAATAAAGGCTACCGAACGCACTGTATGCGGCAAGCGTGCCAGTCTTTTGCAGCTTTACCGTGAGAAATACTTCGAATGCAAAGATGGCCGATAGTGAGCAACTGGGCATTACTTCACAGCTGCCGCAACGCTTTTCATGAACTCCGGGCATCGCCAGTAGGCGCAGTGGACCTCGGTTGAGCTTCGCCACTCCCCGAGGGTCTGGTCAAACGACGTGGCCCCAACATCACTCAGCATCTGGTCGCATTCCTGGGCGGTGATCTTGTCGCCGTAGTCGACGTTCGGTCGCAAGCCAACCTGTCCCAGCCTGTCGCCGTGGTACCTCTCGGTTCCAAGGAACATGTTGGCCCAGTTCGATGCCGTCATGAGAATCATGTCAGCTTGCGCCCAGTTGACGCACCATTTACCGGCCATGTTGTCCACACAGCTTTGAAGTTGGGGCAAATCCACATCAGACTGCAGAATATCGGGAGCGAACGAAATGAAGTTGGTGATCCTGCTGGCCACACTCGGATCGTCCATCAAGGCCCGTGTCGCCACAAAATTCCCCATGCTGTGTGCCAGCAGATTCACCCGAATGTTCTTCCCTATGAGAGCGGTCGTCAGGCGGTTGAGAAACAATCCAAAACACGGCGCTCCGTTTCCGTAGGCCGCAGCGAGATCGCTGCCGTACAATCTCAACTGCGCGCTTGGATCGAGTACGTTCAAATAGCCGCTGGGCCAGTCGAAGCCGATAATCGTACCGGTGAACCCGTATTTGGGAAGCGACTCCTTTCCTTGAACCAGACCTGCCAGCCCGGCGTATGCGGAAAACACATCTTGCTCTCGGTTGTTGTAACCGTGAACCACGATGACGAGCGGATCGACAATGGAATTCACCAAAGCAGACGGCAGATAGTTGGGCTGGACCGGCGTTGCCGCCGGCGCGGTCCCGTTTGGCGAATACAGGACGGACCACTTGTTAGCTGCGCCGCCTCTCTCCGGTCGAGAACTGATCACGTAGATGCCCATATTCTTAATATCTCTTGAGAATCTCTCTGGGATGCCTTCCTACGCTGGGTTAAAGAGAAGCGGGATTGCCACTTCGGGAGCCACCTTGAAAAGGGCGTTATAGTCGTCTGGCCCGAGAATCGTGGCACACTGTTTGAGGGAAGAGACGAAGAGAGGAATGAGTGCTTGGGTATACGCTTTTTGGAAGCTTGTTGCGTCCATTGTTGTATTGCGCGGCCACCACTGCTCAAAAATGGCCTCCCGCTGAGTTTGAAAACTTCGATAGACACCGAGAAGCTGCTGATTCTGAGCATCACTCAACGTGTCGGGCAGCGCGCCTTGGAAATGAGTTTCCAAGGTCTCCAGTTCCGCTGTGGGATCGCCGATGCGATTCAGAACTGCTTGGAGTTGGTCTTGGGGGATCGCTCCGGGTTGCTGTTGATTAATGCTATTCGCAGATTGAGTAACGTTGTTGACGAAATCTTGAAGGTGATACCCATATTTACCGTATACGAGTATCACAAAGATGTTTCCGTTCGCTGCTGAAACGTCCCCTCCGGTCAGGACAAGCAGCCGATTCGCGGCGTTTTGGCAGACGCCCTCGACACATTGCAGTAAGCCAGACGGACGCTCAGGTTGCGGTTGTCCGGTCGGTTGGCTGGGGTCGCTCCCGTAAATGAGCCTGGCCCACTCCGCTAATGCAGTGCCGCTGGCAATCGGCCTAGCACCGTTGTTGACCGTTTCATGCCCGCGCCCCCAACATCTCCAGTCGTCCTGTGAATCAGATACGACAAATGTATGGTCCAGCTGTATTTGGTACCCTCCATAATTCGGCGAGACGATAGCGTATGCGGTGAGTGTTGATTGAGGCATGTGCGCGTCTTCCTTCCTGTTTCGCCACAGTCCGGCGTTCCGGTCGCTGTATACGCCGAGTTTCGTGAGGAAGCAACACCGTTCACTTGCCAAACCCGGCAAAGTTGCCAGTCTTTCTCCGCCTGTCAGTGCCGGTAAACTGCCTGTATGTCCAACACACACAAACAAAGATGCGGCTCGCAAGAGCCGGTGCGCCGCGATGACCTGGTTAATTTGGTCGTCAAGCCGCTTTCGGCCCGGATCGATCAGGTTTGGGTTCACCTGTCGGAAAAGCTTCAGGGTATCGAGGCCGCGCTCGACATCATCGCCCGGCAGACCGCGCGTGAGCTCCAGCAGGACAGAGAGGACTGACGTGGCTGTCGTCGCTACCGGAGCGCTGGTAGATTCGGTAGAATGATGGTGGAGGTGAACAACAATGACGGAAGAACCACACATCCGCTACGTCGTCGGTGACGCCACGCAGCCAATCGGCGCAGGCAACAAGATCATTGCGCATGTCTGTAACGACATCGGCGCCTGGGGCGCTGGATTCGTTCTCGCTGTCTCAAGACGTTGGCCGCTAGCGCGAGAAGCGTACCTGGCACAGAAACAGGATCGCGGGCTTGTGCTTGGCACGGTCGGGATTGTGAAAGTCGAAGACACCGTCTGGGTCGCCAACATGGTTGGCCAGCACGGCATCCACTCACAACGCGGTGTGCCGCCCATCCGGTACGATGCGCTCAGAAGGTGCTTAGCGGGAGTTGCGGCGCACGCCCGGGATCTCCGTGCGACAATTCACATGCCGCGCATTGCCTGCGGGCTGGCCGGCGGCCGATGGGAGATGGTGGAGCCACTGATTCGCGAGGAATTGGCGGGGCTCGAAGTGTTTGTGTATGACTTGCCCGGCACCAGCGCGGGCGGAGTGGCCACAGGCGCGTCCTAATAGACGCGCCCTTTTTGTTTTACCGGTGGAGGTGCCCATTCCTCAGTTTCGGTACGTGACTGCTCGCTGGACGTGATAGCAGGGTCGCCCCGCTCGCGCGAGCGGGGCGACCTCCAACGACGTGATCGGCACCCAACTGTTCATCATGTTTCAATCCACGCCCCGCTCACGCGAGCGGGGCGACCTCAAATCCAGCAACGGCAATGGAGGCCGAAAATGTTTCAATCCACGCCCCGCTCACGCGAGC